>WNFX01000128.1_pt1 | contig 85816 bp, 78 predicted proteins | sample 5400111 | NCBI WGS metagenome assembly WNFX01 (sample SAMN13153363, study PRJNA577476) | soil metagenome | isolation source: 40 cm soil or saprolite under grassland replicate 1 | place: USA:California | collected 2016-06-15
GTGACCAAGCTGCTGCCCCCGTACGCGACGATCTATGATCCGGCCGTTATCCCGAAGATCGGCCAGGTTCTCGTCAAGCTCGGCATCACCGGTGCGGGCGGCGGCTACTACCCACCGCAGGACCCGGGGAACGGGCCGTGAACCAGGCCAGGTCGCGCGGGCCGCTCGTCGCGCGAGCCGCTCGTCATGGGGGCCCGCTCCTCGCGCGGGCCGGGTCCCGAGCCGCTCACGAGATCCGTCGGCGATCCCCTAGGGCCTGTGACATTCGTTCGATGAAGAGGTGACCGGATGGCCATCCAGATCCAGCCGGACAAGGCGCAGCAGCCGAGCGGGCATGAGCCGACGGGTCCACGGCCGGCCAGGCAGTGGTGGGCACGCCCGGCGATCCACACGGCGCTCATCGGCGCGGTGCTCGGGTACCTGATCGGCCACTGGCTCGGCAACTTCCTCGCCAGCGACTACCAGCAGATCCCGTCCTCAGATACGAGCGACATGCCCGTCGTTCTCGGCTACGCCTGCGGCGTCGTTGGCTGGCTTGCGGGCCTCGGCGTGTTCAACGACCTGCTGGGCCAGATGACCGGGCGGGTGCGACGCGAGCGCGAGGTCGAGGCGGCCACCGGCGTGGCGAGGTACTTCAGGTACTCGCTCGATCACAAGGTGGTCGGCATCCAGTACCTGGTCGGAATGATCATCTACTTCCTCACCGGCGGCCTGTTCGCCATGGCGATCCGAACCGAGTTGCTGTCGCCCTCATACCACGTGCTCGACCCCAACGCCTACCTCATGGTGGTGGGCGAGCACGGAACCATGATGATGATGATGATGAGTTCGGTCATCCTCGGCCCACTCGGCAACTACCTGGTGCCGCTGATGATCGGCTCCAAGCGGGTCGCGTTCCCGCGGATGGAGGCGCTCTCGTTCTGGCTCACGCCGGCCGCCTACATCGTCCTGCTTTCCGGCATCCTTTTCGGCGGGTTCCCCACCGGGTGGACCGGCTACGGCACGCTCTCCCTCCAGGCTGGCCAGGGCATGAACGCTTACGCGGTCGCGTTCGGGCTCATGGGAATCTCGATCATCCTGGCCGGGTTCAACATCATCGTCACGGTCATCAGCTACCGCGCGCCAGGCATGCGCTGGAGCCGCCTGCCGATGTTCGTGTGGTCGATGGTCGCGACCTCCTTCCTCATGGTGCTCGCCGCTCCTGTGCTTGTCGGCGGAATGTACATGATGCTGACCGAGCGGACGGTTCAGACCGCGTTCTTCACAGACAATCTCGGCGGCAGCAGCTACCTGTACCAGAACCTCTTCTGGTTCTTCGGCCACCCTGAGGTGTATATCCTCGCGCTGCCCGGTTTCGGCATCGTGTCGGAGATCATTCCTGTCTTCTGCAGGAAGCCCCTGTTCGGCTACCGCATCGCCGCGGCCGGGATGATCGGGGTGACGCTGCTGAGCTTCTTCGTCTGGCAGCACCACCTGTTCAACAGTGGCATCAACCCGGACATGCGGCCGCTGTTCATGCTGACCACCGAGCTCATCTCGATCCCCACCGGGTTCATCTTCCTTGTGGCGATGGGAACGTTCTGGAAGGCGAAGATCCGGCTCACCGTGCCAATGCTTTTCGCGCTCGGCTTCTACTTCAACTTCCTCATCGGCGGCGTCACCGGGGTATTCGTCTCTGACGTTCCTGCCGACACCACCGAGCACGGCACCTTTTTCGTGATGGCGCACTTCCACTACACGATCATGGGCGGCCTGATCTTCGCGTTCATGGGCGGGCTTTATTACTGGCTGCCCAAGATGATGGGGATCAAGCTGAACGAGACGCTCGGCAAGATCCACTTCTGGACTATGTTCGTGTTCTTCAACTCGACGTTCCTGCCGTTGTTCGCCATCGGCTTGCTCGGCCAGCCGCGCCGGGTGTTCGAGTATCAGCGCCAGCTACAGACGCTCAATGACTGGGTGTCGATCTCAGCCTTCCTGCTTGGCGGGTCGATTCTGATCTTCGTCATCAACTTCATCCTGTCCACCGTGATCGTCCGCGAACGCGAGCAAGCGAACCCGTGGCGGTCGCGCGGGCTGGAGTGGCAGGTGCCCTCGCCGCCCCCGCCAGACAACTTCGCCCGCGTCCCTGTCGTGCTCTCCGGGCCATATGACTACGGTGTGCCCGACGCCTCGCCGGTCGCCGACCTGAATCCGCCTGCCGGGGTGGTCGCCAGCGCGCTGAACGGCGCGGCGGCCACCGGAGTGGGAGCTGAGGCCACGTCATGACCGATATCCAGGCCAGGCCCGACGACAACGGCACAGAAGAGACGCTCTTTTACCACGAGGCTGCGCTCAATGCCACCTGGACGGGCACCAGGCTGCTCATCGGCGCGCTGTCGTTTCTTTTCGGCGCGTTCGTCTTTGCCTACTTCTATCTGCGCTCGCTGAATTCACACGGTTTGTGGCGCCCGGCGGGCTTTATTCCGCCGCATGTGTGGGCTGGCACGGTCATCATGGCATTGGTCGTGCTGAGCGCCGCCGTGCAGACCATCGCGCTGCGGACGCTCAAGACCGGCGGCAAGGCAGCCTGGCAGCGGGCTGCCGTCGCGGCGCTCGTGCTCGGCCTCGCCGCCGTGGGCCTGCAGATCTGGGAACTGCTCAGCCTGCCGTTCTTCCCCGGCCAGGGGGGATTCGCCAGCGTCTTCGCGGGCTTCTACCCCGTGTACCTGGTCATCGCGCTCGGCGCGATGATCTGGCTGGAAACCCTGGTCGTGCGCGCTGCCAGGCTGCCTGCCGCATGGTTCACCGAACCGCCAGGAGCGACCGACGATGTCATCGTCCTGCAGCGATTCCAGGCGGCGCTCAGCGCGTTTACCGCGGTCTGGAACTATCTGGCGGCGATCGCGGTCCTCGCCTGGATCCTGTTCTATCTGGTCTAGGCTGTGAGCCCGCAGCGGATACCATCGGTTGAGGTGAATTCATGGCCGAGTCGCTTCTCGCGCTAGCCCCGGTCAACTCCCAAGGCGGCGCCATCCTCACGTTCCTGTTTCCCATGTTGCTGTTCGCGGTGGTCGGCACGATCCTGTGGGGGCTTTTCGCCGGATGGGACTGGCCGCTCAGCCGAAGGTTCCGGCCCGCCTCGATTCACCATTTCCAGGCCTCGATCGCCGAGGCGCACCCCGGGGTCGCAGCCCCGCGCGCGTCGGCCGAGGCGCGAGCCGAGTCCCCAGCTGCGACCGGGCCCGCGGAGTCCGGCACCGCCGAGGCTGAGCGGCCTGGCGGCGCGGCGTCCGAGCCTCCCGCCGATGCTGGTGCGTCCGATGGTACGCAGTGAAGACACGGTCGCAGGTGGACGGGGTGCGGGTCATAGGTGACACGGCGCGCAACGCCGCCGCCGGCGCGCCCGCTGTTGTCGCACTGCGCCGCCCCGTGCCCGTGGTGGCGCGGTCCTTGTTCGCGCTCACCAAGCCGCGGATCATCGAGTTGCTGCTCATCACCACGGTGCCCACCATGCTGCTCGCCGCGCACGGACTGCCGTCGTTGACCAGGCTCGCGATCACCCTGGTCGGTGGCGCTCTTGCCGCGGGCAGCGCCAATACGATCAACTGTTACCTGGACCGCGACATTGACGCGATCATGCGGCGCACCTCACGTCGGCCTCTCGCCAAGGGCGGCGTCATCCGGCCTGGTGAGGCGCTCGCCTTCGGGATCGTTTTGGGCGCGCTCGCGACCGTTTCCCTCGGCCTCGGCGTTAACTGGCTGGCGGCATCGCTTGCCGATGGCGCGATCGTGTTCTACGTCGGTGTGTACACACTCGGGCTCAAGCGGCGAACGGCCTCGAACATCGTCATCGGAGGCGCGGCAGGGTGTTTTCCTGTTCTGGTCGGGTGGGCCGCGGTGACCGGCTCCGTCGGCGTCCCTGCGATTGTCTTGTTCGCTGTTATCTTCTTTTGGACGCCACCGCACTTCTGGGCGCTCGCGATGAAGTTTCGCGCCGATTACGCGGCGGCAGGCGTGCCGATGCTTCCAGTCGTCGCGCCAGCCACCACAGTGGCGCGCAAGATCTTGGTCTACTCGTATCTCATGGTGGCGGCCACGCTGGCGCTGGTGCCCTACGCTGGATGGATTTACGCGGCATGCGCCGCCGTTCTCGGCACGTGGTTTCTCGCCGACGCTCACCGGCTGCGCGCCTCGGTCCGGCGCGGCAATTCGCCGAACCCCATGCGCCTTTTCCAGGCCTCGATCACCTACCTCACGGTTCTGTTCTGCGTGATTGCTTTAACTGCCATTCTGCCGGTGGGCCGGTTCTAGGTCTCGCCCCACCGTATTCACCACCTAAACACGATGGCCTCGGATCACCAGCGCCCAACGCCGGGTCGTACGGCAACTCAGGGGTGGGCGCCACGCCGGCCGACGAAGCGGCCTTCACATGTCGGTGGGCTACCGTACGCTCCTTGACATGAGTGATGTCGCGGCTTCAGGCTCACTCGCCCCGCCGTTCATCGATGCGCCAGCAAACGCTGACACGGTCGAAGCCATCGGTGCGCTGTCCCCGTCGCGGGCCGGCGACTTCGTCACGTGCCCGCTGCTTTACCGCTTCCGTGTCATCGACCAGTTGCCTGAACCGCCAAGCCGGGCGGCGACGCGCGGCACGCTGGTGCACGCCGTGCTTGAACGCCTGTTCGACCAGCCCGCGCCCGATCGCACGGTGCAGGCCGCGCGCGCCCTGCTGGCGCCCGAGTGGGAGCGCCTGCTCAGCGAGGAGCCAGAGCTGGCGCAGATGTTCAGCGGCGACGCGGAGCGAGACGCATGGTTCGGGGAGGCGCACACGATCCTCGATCGTTATTTCACGCTCGAGGATCCGCGCCGGCTCGAGCCTGCCCGCCGCGAACTCTACGTGGAGACTGTCCTCGATTCCGGTCTGCTGCTTCGCGGTTACATCGACCGTCTCGACATCGCGCCGAACGGCGATGTCCGCGTCGTCGACTACAAGACCGGCACCGCACCGCGGGCGGAGTTCGAGGCCCGCGCGCTGTTTCAGATGAAGTTCTACGCGCTTGTGCTATGGCGGCTGGCTGGCCGGGTGCCACGGCTGCTTCAGCTGATGTACCTCGGCAACGGCGAGATCCTCCGCTATGCGCCAGACGAGGCCGACCTGCGGGCCACGCAGCGCAAGACCGAGGCGATCTGGCGGGCGATCGAACGGGCGAGGTCCCGGCAAGACTGGCGCCCGCGACCGGGCCGGATCTGCGACTGGTGCGCGCACAAGGCGCTCTGCCCCGCGTTCGGCGGCACTCCGCCGCCACTTCCCGCGGCAGCAGCTGACCCATACTCATCCCGAACGGCTGCCGCCGATGCGGGGTCTGCCGCCCGAGCCGACCCGTTGCCAGAGATACCATCGCCGCGGTCGTTCGCCCCAGACATTTGATCTGTTGCCCTGTTCGCAGCCCTGACATGTTGCTACATTCGGGATGGGCAGGTCTCAAGATATTACTCGATGATGAAGATCCACGTGACGGCGAGCCCGAGGAGCAGACATGCCGGTAATCGAGGCGGTGGGCCTGACCCGTGTCTTCAAGAACCGCAAGCGCACGGTCGAGGCAGTGCGGGGCGTCGATCTAACGGTCGATGAGGGCGAGATCGTTGGTTTCCTTGGACCGAACGGCGCGGGAAAGACGACCACACTGCGGATCTTGAGCACTCTGCTGCGGCCCACCGCGGGCACCGCCACCGTGGCAGGCGCCGATCTCCTTCGCGACCCGGTCGGCGTGCGCCGACGGATTGGCTACGTCCCGCAGGCCATCGGCACCACCGGCGGTGGCACCGACCCGAACTGCCGAGTCGATGAGGAACTCATCCTGCAGGCCGAGCTTTACCGGCTGCCGAAATCACAGGCGGTATCGCGTGCCGCTCTGCTCACCGAGCAGCTTGAGCTGAGCGGCCTTGAGGAGCGGCTCACCAAGACGCTGTCCGGTGGCCAGCGGCGGCGGCTCGACATCGCGCTCGGCCTGGTGCACGCGCCAAGGCTCGTGTTTCTGGACGAGCCAACAACCGGCTTGGATCCGCAGAGCCGAAGCAATCTCTGGGAACATATCCGCAAGCTCCGTGCCAAGCTCCGCACGACCGTCTTTCTCACCACCCACTACCTGGACGAGGCTGACGCGCTGTGCGACCGGATCCTCATTATCGATCACGGCAAGATCGTGGCTGAAGGAACGCCCGAGGAGCTGAAACGGTTCGTGTCTGGCGATGTGGTCACGCTTACCGTGGACGACGACGTCGGCCGCGGTTCCGGCCAAGAGACCGGTGACGGGCCGGGTCACGCGGCTGATCTGGCCGCGAGCCTGCTTGGCGAGCGGCCAGATGTCAGGGAGATCACCGTCTCAGGCCAGATCCTGCGGCTCGGGGTCGAACACGGCGAGGAAGCATTGCCCGCGATTCTGCGCACTCTTGATGGAGCGGGCTTGCGGCTTGTGTCGATCCAACTCGCCCGGCCGACACTCGACGACGTCTTCTTGACCTTGACCGGCCGGTCCCTGCGTGATGACTCGCCGCGGGCCGTGCGGTCGCAGCCCGCTCTAGCTCGGTGACTGACCCGGTCGGTGCCGCGATTTCGGCCAAGGAGGAACGACATGTCCTTCGCCCGTGACGTCCTGCTCATCTTCAAACGCCAGATGAGGCTGTCGCTGCGCAACCCAGCGTGGGTGATCATCGGCCTCACCCAGCCGATTCTCTACCTGGCCTTCTTCGGCCCGCTTTTCACCAGGGTCTTCTCCCGCGGCTTGCCCGGGGTTCCGCAGACCAACTCCTACGGCTTCTTCGTGCCGGGCCTGCTTGTGCAGCTTGGCCTGTTTGGCGCCGCCTTCGTCGGGTTCACCATCATCGCCGATTGGCGGGCGGGTGTGATAGAGCGCATGCGCGTGACCCCGGTCAGCAGGCTTGCGCTGTTGCTTGGCCGTGTGTCGCGCGATGTAGTCGTGCTGTTCGTGCAGGCAGTGGTGCTGGTCCTGGCCGGGCTCGTGGCGGGCATGCGCGCACCGGTCGGGGGTGTGCTGATCGGGCTTGCCTTCGTCGCGGTGCTGGCAGTCAGCCTCGCCGCGATCTCCTACACGGTTGGGCTGCTGACCAAGAGCGAGGACGTTCTCGCGCCGCTGCTCAACATGGTCATGGTGCCCTTGATGCTGCTGTCCGGCATCATGCTGCCGATGACGCTCGGCCCGACCTGGCTGCGCGACATCGCGAGGCTCACCCCCTTCGGCTACATCATCAACGCCATGCGCGACGCGTTCAACGGCACCTACCTGACCACCGTGATGGCCGAGGGTGCCGGGGTGGCGGTCGGTCTTGCCGCCGTCTGTCTGTTCTTGGGCGCCCGCGCCTTTCTGCGGGAAAATGCCTAAATGGGTGGCGCGGCGGGGGGTCACGGGGGGTCGTCCCCCCGGGCTGGTGGAGGGGCGCACCGGTGACGATCGCGGCGCCCACAAGCAGAGAGGAACTTGCCGGGCTGCCGCCCGGTGATCTCGCCGCACGCGCTATCGGGCTCACCAAGGTCTACGGTCAGGGCGCTGCCCGGGTGGTCGCGATCGATCAGATGACGCTTGGCATCCCGAAGGGCGCCTACACCGCGGTCATGGGACCGTCGGGTTCCGGCAAGTCCACTCTCATGCACTGCCTGGCGGGGCTGGACAGCGTCACCTCGGGCGAGGTCTACATCGCCGACACCGAACTCGGCCGTCTCAGCGATAAGCGGTTGACGAGGCTGCGGCGGGACCGGATCGGCTTTGTGTTCCAGATGTTCAACCTGGTGCCCACACTCACCGCAGGCGAGAACATCACGCTGCCGCTTGACATCGCGGGCACGAGGCCGGACCCGGAATGGCTGGAAACCGTCATCGACACGATCGGTCTGCGGGACCGATTGCGGCACCGGCCGGCCGAGCTGTCCGGTGGCCAGCAGCAGAAGGTTGCCTGCGCGAGGGCGCTCGCCACCAGGCCCGACATCGTCTTCGCCGACGAACCGACCGGGAACCTGGACTCCAGATCCAGTGCCGAAGTCTTGTCGTTCCTGCGCCGCTCGGTCGCCGAGATGGGACAGACCGTGGTGATGGTGACCCACGACCCGGTAGCCGCGGGCTACGCCGACCTTGTCGTCTTCCTGGCCGACGGTCGCATCGCGGGCCAGCTCGCCGACCCAACGCCGCAGCGAGTGCTTGAGTGGCTGCGGCGCTCATCCGTTGAGGCCGCTGCGCCGGCGACGAACCCATGATCGCCAAGGTCACGCTGCGCAATCTCGCCGCGCACAAGGTACGCCTTGGCCTCACCGCGTTGGCTGTCATGCTCGGCGTGTCGTTTGTCGCGGGGACGCTGATCTTCACCCAAACCCTGCAGAACACGTTCAACAGCTTGTTTGCCCAAGTGGGAAAGGGCACCGACGTCGTGGTGCGCGGCCGGGCGGCATTTACCGGGCAGCAAGGCCAGACCGACCGCCGCCCCGTACCCGAACGCCTGCTCAGCCGGGTCCGGGCTGTCCCAGGCGTAGCTGAGCTGCTGCCAAGCGTGACCGGCTACGCCGCTGTCATTGGCCGCAACGGCAAGATCGTCGCGAACACGGGCCCGCCGACGATCGGCGTCGCGTGGCATGCGATTCCCGACCTGTCGCCACTGCGCCTGACCGCGGGCCGCGGCCCACGCTCGCCAGGCGAGGTGGCAGTCGACTCGGTGACCGCGGCAAAGGCCAGATACCGGCCCGGTGACCGGGTGAGGATCCTCACCCGCGGTCCGGCGCGGACCATGACCCTCGTCGGGATATTCCAGTTCGGCAGCCTCGGCAACCTGGCCGGCGCAACGCTGACCGCGTTCGACCCGGCGACCGCGCAGCGGCTGTTGCTCAAGCCGGGCTTTGTGAGCGAGATCGACGTGCATGCGCTGCCCGGCCTGAGCCAACGAGTTCTCCGCGCCCGTGTGCAGGCCGTGCTACCCGCTGACTTCGAGGCCGTCACCGGCGCCGCCGTCGCGCGGGAAAACGCGACCATGGTCCAGCAGGCGCTGAAGTTCCTGAACACCTTCCTGCTTGTCTTCGGCTTCCTCGCGGTCTTCGTGGGCGCCTTCATCATTTTCAACACGTTCTCGATGCTTGTCGCCCAGCGGACACGTGAGCTCGCGCTGCTGCGCGCGGTAGGCGCGAGCCGCGGCCAAGTGACACGCGCTGTCATGGGCGAGGCACTGGGGGTGGGCGTCTTTGCCGCCACAGCCGGACTCGCGCTCGGATTCGGGCTTGCCCAGTTGCTGCGGAGGTTGCTCTCCGCGTTCGGGTTCTCGCTTCCGACCTCCGGGCTTGGCTTGAACCCACAGGCCGTCGCCTGGTCCTACGCCGTTGGCGTGTGCGTCACACTGGTCGCCGCCTACGGCCCCGCCCGGCGGGCCGCGAAGACGCCCCCTGTGGCGGCGCTAAGGGACGACGTAGCCATGCCGGCCCGGTCATTGCGGGTGCGGATGGTGGTCGGCGGCCTGGTCACCCTTGCGGGCGCCGGGATGACCGCGGCGGGCCTCGAACGGGCCTTGTCTGGCGCGAGCACCGCCGCGCTCACCGGCGCGGGCGCGGCCGTGGTCTTCGTCGGCGCGGCGATGCTCGCACCGTCGGTGAGCCGGCCGGTGGTCCGCGTGCTCGCCGCGCCCTTCCCACGGATATTCGGCACGCCAGGGCGGCTGGCTCGCCAGAATGCGCAGCGCAATCCGCGGCGCACCGCAGCCACCGCGTCCGCGCTGATGATCGGGCTCGCCCTCATTGGCGCGGTGACGGTGCTGAACTCCTCGGCCCAAGTCTCCATCGACCAGGCCGTCGCGACCGGATTCGGCGCCGACTTCGTGGTCACATCGCGATCCTTCGTGCCGTTCGGCCCCGAGGTGACGACGACGCTCGCGCACGTGCCAGGAGTGACCGCGACGGTCCCGTTGTACGTCACCAGCGCCCGAGTCGCAGGCAAGGTCCAGTTCGTGACCGCGGGCGACGCCGGCGGGATTGCCCGCGCGCTGCGGCTATCGGTTACTTCGGGGTCAGCCAGCGCGGACGGCATGCTGGTGCCCAAGGCTCTCGCCGACACCTATCATCTGCGGCCGGGCTCGGCAGAAACGGTCCAGTTCACCGATGGCACGAAGGCGCGCGGCCGTGTCAGCGGCGTGTACGCGACATCCCAGATCTTCAACAATGTGCTGCTCCCCGTCGGGATGTACCGCGACCACATCAGCCGCCCGCTGGTAAACGACGTGTTCCTCACCGCCGAGAGCGGAGCGAGCGGGGGTGTGCGCAAGGATCTGGATTCGGTGCTCGCTGGCTACCCGAACCTCAAGCTGCTCGACGAGACCGGCCTGAAGCAGGACGTGAAGGGCCAGATAGCGACGCTGACCAACATCATCCTCGCGCTGCTGCTGCTCGCGGTCGTGATCGGCGCGATAGGGATCGTGAACACGCTCGCGCTGTCGGTGATTGAACGAACCCGTGAGATCGGCTTGCTCCGTGCCGTGGGCACCAGCCGTCGCCAGCTCCGCCGGATGATCCGGCTGGAAGCGGTCGTGATCTCGGTCTTCGGCGCCTTGCTCGGCTTGGCGCTCGGCCTGGCGTTCGGTGCGGCGCTGCGGCGGTCACTGGCCAGCGACGGGTTCACCGTGCTCTCGGTGCCCGTGCTGCAGCTGACGGCTTACCTGGTCGGCGCCGCGCTGATCGGCATGGTTGCCGCCGTGTGGCCGGCCTGGCGTGCGGCCAGGCTGAATGTGCTGAGCGCGATCGCGACGGAGTGAGCCGCTGTTGACCCGCAGTGGTTATCCACAGAATCCGTTTCGCCACTTCCTAGCCCCTTGACAAGCTGCGAAGATCAGCAGTAGGCGGAGGCCCCCAGGGAGGGCGGGCTTTGTAGGGGAAGGGCGGCGGGGGTCAGGCGTTTTCGGGGAAGTGGCAGGCTACCGCGTGGCCTGAGCCGGAGGCGAGTTCGGCGAGTGGGGGCTCGGTGGTGCGGCAGATCTCCTCGGCACATCGCCGCTGAGCCGGATGCGTTCTCGCCGTGCCCGGGTGCCCGGTTTGGTTGACGGCACGGCTGACATGAGCGCGACCGTGTAGGGGTGGTGCGGCGTGGAATAAAGCCGGACGCTCGGTGCCAGCTCGACGATCTTCCCGAGGTACATGACCGCGACACGGTCGGAGATGTGGCGGACCACGGACAGGTCGTGCGCGATCACCACGTAGGTCAGCCCGAGCTCGTCTTGGAGATCCTCAAGCAGGTTGATCACCTGCGCCTGGATTGACACGTCGAGCGCGGAGACCGGCTCGTCTGCCACGATGAGCTTCGGCCGCAGCGCCAGCGTGCGCGCGATGCCGATGCGCTGCCGCTGGCCGCCGGAGAACTCATACGGATACCGGTTGTAGTGCTCCGGGTTCAGCCCGACAAGCTCAAGGAGATCTTGTACGGATCGCTTGACGCCGTGCTCGGGCCTGACCCGTTGCAGCCGGAAGGGTGCGCCGACAATCGTGCCGACGGTGTGCCGCGGGTTCAGCGAGGAATAAGGATCCTGGAAGATCATCTGGATGTCCTTGCGCCGCGGTCGCATCTGGCCGGGCCGCAGGTGGCTTATGTCGTGGCCGTCGAAGATGATCTGTCCCGCCGTTGGCTCGAGCAGCCGGGTGAGCAGGCGGCCGGTCGTGGTCTTGCCGCAGCCGGACTCCCCTACCACGCCGAGCGTCTCGCCCTCGGTGACGGTGAAGTCAAGGCCGTCGACCGCTTTCACCGAGCCGACCTGGTGGCGCAAGATGATGCCCCTGGTGACCGGGAAGTATTTCTGCAGGCCGCGCACGGTGAGCAGGGAGCTGGACGGCGCAGTCGGGGTCGCAGCCGCCTCGGCGATCGTGGCCTCGCTCACGGTGATCTCCTCGTGGCTGGCTCGCGTGCGTCGCTCACTTCGCCTTTCATCTCCCTGGCTGTCACAGGTTCGGCTCGACCTTCTCAGCCCAGATCTGACGCCGCTGGCCGGCGGTCAGATGGCAGGCGCTCAGATGACCGGGCGACACCTCACGCAACTGCGGGACCTCGTCGACACTCAGGCCGTTGGTCAGCTCGGCGTATGGGCAACGCGGATGGAACGGGCAGCCGGTGGGGACCCGGATGAGGCTGGGCGGGGTTCCCTTGATCGGCATCAGGCGATCTGACTTCTCCTGGTCAAGCCGGGGCATGGAGCTGAGCAGCCCCCATGTGTACGGATGGTCGGGCCGGTTGAACACGTCCTCCGCGGTGCCGTACTCGACCACCCGGCCCGCGTACATGACCAGCACATCGTCGGCAAGCTCGGCGACCACGCCGAGATCGTGGGTGATTATGATCACCGCAGAACCGAATTCCTGCTGCAGCTCGGCGATCAGGTCCAGGATCTGAGCCTGGACAGTGACGTCAAGGGCGGTCGTAGGCTCATCGGCGATGAGCAGCTCCGGATCGCACGACAGCGCCATCGCGATCATCACACGCTGCCGCATGCCGCCGGAGAACTGATGCGGATAGTCGTCCACCCGGTCCGCCGCCTGCGGGATCCCGACACGATTCAGCATCTCGATGGCGTGCTTGCGGGCCGCCTGCTTGCTGACCTCGTTGTGGATCCGGTACGCCTCGATGATCTGGTTGCCAACGGTGTAGTACGGATGAAGTGACGACAGGGGATCCTGGAAGATCATCGCCATCTTGTTACCGCGCAACGCCCGCACCCGTGCCGTGCCGGCATTGATCAGCTCCTCACCGTCCAGCCAGACCTGACCCGTGATCCGGGCACTGGTCCCATGGTGCAGGCCGAGTATGCCGAGGCTGGTGACGCTCTTGCCGGAGCCCGACTCCCCCACGATGCCGAGCGTCTGGCCCCGGTCGAGGGTGAACGAGAGGCCATCGACGGCCTTGACCAGGCCATCGTCGGTCGGAAAATGCACATGCAGGTCATGGACTGCGAGCAGGTCGCTGGGCGCATCCACCTGAGCGGGCACCGCGGCGTACTGGCCGACATCTATGGGCTCGGCCATCAATGCCTCACTCGCGGGTCAACTACCCCGTACATCACATCCACCACCAGGTTGGCGACCACAATGAAGAACGCGGCCAGCATCGTGGTACCGAGTACCTCGGGCATATCCCTGTTTTGTACCGCAAGCAGCGCAAACTGGCCAAGTCCCGGCAGGCTGTAGGTGTACTCGGTAATGAAGGCGCCACCGAGCAGCAGGCCGAGATCAAGACCGAAGATGGTCAAGATCGGGGTAAGGGTGGCGCGCAAGCCATGCTTGAAGATCACGGTCCGTTCCGGCAGGCCTTTGGCACGGGCCGTGCGGATGTAGTCCTCGCCCATGGTCTCCAGCATCCCGGCGCGGGTCAGCCGGGCATAGAGGGCGGCATAGAGGAAGGCGAGGGTTATCCAGGGCAGCACGAGGTTGCGCGCCCACACGAACGGGTTTTGCGTGATGGCGACGTACTGCACGTTGAACAGTTGCCAGTGGTAGCTGAAGAGAAGCAGCGCCAGGCTGGCGGTGAAGAAGATTGGCAGCGACACACCCGCCAGCGCCACGCCCATCGCGGCCCGGTCGAAGATGGTGCCCTTGCGCAGGGCGGACACGATCCCGGTCGCCACGCCTGTGACCACCCAGATAATGGCCGCGCCGGCGGCGAGCGACAGCGTGACGGGGACCCGGGTAATCATCAATGACCAGACCGGCTGCTGGTTCAGGAACGAATAGCCGAAGCAGGGCGGCGGGCAGTAGGTCCGATCCGAGCCGTAGTTGTAATGCACGCCTGCGACGATGCCCTTGGCGAAGCGGCCGAACTGGACGAGAAGCGGCTGGTCGAGGCCGAGCTTGCGCTCGGTCGCAAAGATCTCCGCCCTCGTCGGCGCCTTGCCCACGTACTGCGACGCGACGGCGAACGCGTTCTGGCCAGCCAGCCGCGGCAGGTAGAAGAAGATACCAAAGGTAACCAGCAAGATGATCAGCAGCATCAGGACGGCGATGAGCAGCCGCCGGATGATGTATGTGCTCACACCGCTCGGCGTCGGTGACCGGTCAGATCTCTGAACCGGTCACCGACGCCTTCACCTGCCTTCCGCGAAGTCGGCCCGACTCGGCTACTTAACTACTTGATACCAATCTGTGAGTAGTCGTACATCAGGAGCCCGCCGCTGTAGAAGACGTTGGTCATCCGCGGGTTACGGTAGAGCAGCGCCTTCTGGTAGACCAGCGGCAGCCATACCGCCTGCTGCATGACTTGCCGGTTGATCTGCTGGTACACCTGCAAGCGGGCGGCGGTCGTGGGCTTCGACATCACGGTGTCCAGCTCGTTGTTTATCGTCGGGTCGTTCAGCTCGGAGTAGTTGTAGTTCCCAGCGGGCGCGATGAACTTCCCGTTCGTGATGTCCTCGTAGAAGCCGAACCCCGATGGCCAGTCGGCGCCCCAGCCGGTGACGATGAGGCCGATCCCGTGGCCGTGCACGAATGACGGCGTGCCCTCGGTGGAGGTCGCTGCCCTGACCGTGGTGTTGAAGATGTCCGCCCTGATTCCCACCTTGGCCAATGACGCCTGGAGCGCCGTGGCGACCTGTGGCTCCTTGGTCTCGTCGGTGCGGATCGCGATCGTAGTGCTGAAGCCGCCTGGCTTACCGCACTGCTGTAGCTGGCTCTTCGCGGCCGCGACGTCGCCGTGCGGGTGTTTGACGAAGCCGTACGGGTCGTAGTTGTTGATGTAACCGGGATCCATCGGCGGAATCGACTGGGTGGCCAGCTGACCGCCGTACTTGCCGCCGTAGGCGGTTTGCAGTTCGGCGTGGTCGGCCGCGTACAGCACGGCCATCCGGCAGTGGACGTTGTCGAACGGCTTGACCTTTTCGATGATCGCGACGTAGTTGAAGAAACCGTTCAGCACGTCATCGGCGTTTGCCTTGTACTTGGGGTTGTTGAGCACGCGCGCCGAGTCGTTCGGCGAGATTCCGAGGCCGTGTACGTCGGTGTCGGCTTGGCCGGATATCAGCCGGTTGTCGAGCTGTGCCGGCGGCACGGACACCGTCACCTGGAGCTTGTCGACAAGCTGCTTTCTGTACTGGTCGGTGCTCGCGCTCCAGTTGGGGTTCTTGACCAGCGTCAGGCCCTTGCCCGGCACGTAGTCGCCCTGGAACATGTAGGGCCCGGTGGACAGCGGGTGCCTCAGGTAGTTGATGCCTTTGTCCTTGGCCGGCGGCACCGGGGCGGTCTGCGATTCCGATGCAAGGAAGTCGAACTCAGCGAACGGCTTTTGCAGATGGAAGACGATCGTCGACGCGTCGGGCGTGGAGATGCCCTTGAACCCGAGTTTGCCCGGGCTCTTGTCATAGAAGGCGCCCGGGTAGTTCGGGTCGGTGAGCACGCTGCCCCAGTAGGTGGGACCACCGTTCAGCACCGCCTGACCTTTGGCCTTCGGGAAGTAGCTGCCGGTGCGTTCGATCGCGTACTTGACGTCCTGTGACGTCACCGGCGAGCCGTCTTCAAACTTCAGGCCAGGCTTGAGGTGGTAGGTCCAGGTGAGGCCGTGGTTGCTGACCTGGCCCAGGCTGGTCGCGAGGTCCGGCACCAGCTTTTCGCCCGCGAGGCCCGGCGCGGGCTTGAACATGGTCAGGGTTCGTGCGTACAGCCGCAGGAAGTCCCACGAGAAGCCGTAGTAGGTGTTGCCCGGGTCGGGTGAGTCCCAATCGCTCGGGTTGAGGTAGAGGAGCGTGCCACCCTTGTGGTTCGACGGGTTGACAACGGCGTTGGTCGCTGCGTTGAAGGCACCGCCGGTCGTCTTGTTGGTCTTGGTGGCGGAAGACCCACAGGCAGCGAGCGCAACGCTGGTGGCCGCGCAGGCCGCGGCCAGCGCGAGGTATCTGGATTTTCTCATGGGCATGCCCCTTCGTCGGTGGCTGCGTCGTTGCTGACGACGATGGCAACTTTGTTGTTGGATGCGTCGGATGCGTCGGATGCGTCGGAAAGAATTTGGTGTGTCGGGAACACGGGCCTCACCGCGCCCTTGGGTCCAGCGCGTCGCGTAGCCCATCGCCGAGCAGGTTGAAAGCCAGCACGGCGACGAAGATCGCGAGACCGGGCACGAGCATGTACTCGGGGTCGACCTGGTACCAATTGGTCGCGTCGGAAAGCATTGCCCCCCATGATGGCGTCGGCGGGTGTATGCCGACGCCAAGGAACGACAATGCGGCTTCAAAAAGTATGTTCGTCGGGATGAGCAGCGTCGAGTACACGAGGATCGGCGCGATCAAGTTGGGCAGCAGCTCGCGGAACAGGATGTAGCCCGACCGCCCGCCAAGGCTCCGCGCGGCGTCCACGTACTCGCGTTCGCGCAGTGACATTGTCTGACCGCGAATGATCCGGCCCATGTAAGGCCAGTTGAAGAACCCGATGATGAACACAAGCACCGAGATGTGCAAGGTGTTGCCGGTCAGGCCGAAAGCCTTCTGCTGCACCACCGCGCTCAGCGCTATCGCGAAGATGAGCAGCGGGAACGCAAGGAAGATGTCCATCGTGCGGCTGATCAGGGCATCGGCCCAGCGGCCGAAATAGCCGGCCACAATGCCGAGGACCACTCCGATGATCACCGACACGCAGGTCGCGAGCGATGCTATCAGCAGCGAGATCTGGGCGCCGTACAGCACCCGGCTGAACAGGTCCCTGCCGGACTGCGGCTCCACGCCGAGCGGGTGGGCGGCGCTGATCCCGCCCCATTTGCCGAGCGGCAGCTGCAGGTTCGGATCGACCGTGGTCGGGTTGAACTGATCCGGCGGGGTGCCCAGCTTCGACAGGAGCGGAGCGAGCACGGCGGCGAGCACCAGCACGAGAACCACGACTCCGCCGGCTATCGCGACCTTGTCGCGGCGCAGCCGGCGCCAGGCGATTTGGCCGAGCGAACGGCCTTCGATCGCGCCCGCGCCAGCGAGGATAGCCTCTGGTGATGCTTCGGCCTCGACCGGCGTGATCTCGAGCGGAGCGGTCATTAGCTGCTATCCCTACTTGACGGCAGTCACTTGCGTGCCTGTGCGTTGGTGCCCCGGCAGCGTAAGCGTGCCATGAGCGTCTTCGGCAGACAACGAGAGCATCGCAGAACGGACACGCAAGCCTCTACGCGGAGATTCCGCTACACCCCCGCTGACGCGCCAGACCCTTTTCGCGGTCGTAGCGCGATTGTGACCCAATGAGCATCGATTCGTTTGATACCACGCCCGTTGTGTACGGAAACACCGTGTGTTGTCACGCACTGCAAGACCTTGGTGCGCCACCGCCCGGCGGCGGCTTGCCGCGGCCTCGCCGTTGGCAACCCCTGACAGTGGTGACTCCTGGCTAAATTCGATATTCATGGCGCGGACCCGCCGCGCGCGGCCACGCGCTCCCGCAGCCAGGCAACGGAGACGTCCCGTAGCGATGAAACCATGAGCGGGTTATGGCCCGTACGGGCGACCCCCCGGGCCGAGGCGTCACAGTCCGCACGTGGCACCGCCGCCACGCTCGGGACCATGACGACAAGGCAGCCTGCGGCCTGCGCCGCGGCAACGCCGTTGGGCGCGTCTTCCAGGACGACGCAGCGCGCCGGATCTGCGCCGAGCAGAGCGGTCGCGAGCAGGTATGGTTCGGGGTCTGGCTTGGTGCGGCTGACGTCGGCGGCGCAGACCGTGACGTCGAAGGCGGACGTGGCCGGTCCGACCTGCGCGAGCACGGCGTCCATGACGGTGCGTTCTGATGAGGTGACAAGCGCGCACGGCAGGCCCTCCGCGGCGACCTCGTCGACCAGCTCGGCGGCGCCGGGAAGCATTGTCACGCCGCGCTCGGCGATGCGGTCCACCATCCCGTCCACCATCCAGCGCCCGATAGTGGCAGGCGGCGTCGGCTTTTCCGCCCTGGCCAGCATGTAGCCGACGGACTTGGCGAGCGAGGTTCCGACGAGCTGAGCCTGGTCGGCGTGGCTCCACGCGCCACCGAGCCGCGCCATGATCTCGGTCTCCACCTCGAACCAGAGCGGCTCGGTGTCAACAAGCAGACCATCCATATCGAACATGACGGCGTGCAAACCTGAGCCGTGCTGCACGGCGGGCGCCCCGGTGCCCCCGACCCCACGGAACCCCCCGCCTGGAGGTTCCTTTACGTGGTGAAGTATTTCGCCTCTGGGTGGTGGGCGACGACGGCGTCGGTCGCCTGCTCCGGAACGAGCTGATACTCCTCGGAAAGCGCCACGCCGATTCGTTCGGGTCGCAGCAGCCGCACCACCTTGGCTCGGTCCTCCAGGTTGGGGCAGGCAGGGTAGCCGAACGAGTACCGACATCCCCGGTACTTTACCTTCAGGATGCCATCCAGATCCGTCGGGTCCTCGGCCGCCAGGCCCAGCTCCGAACGCACCCGGGCGTGCCAGTACTCGGCGAGCGCCTCGGTGAGCTGAACAGAAAGCCCGTGCAGCTCCAGGTAGTCACGATAGGAGTTTTTCTCGAACAGCTCCGCTGTCGCCACGCTCATCCGCTGGCCGACGGTCACGAGCTGAAACGCAACGACGTCTGTCTCACCGGACTCGCGAGGCCGGAAGAAGTCGGCCAGGCACAGCCGCCGGTCGCGGCGCTGCCGCGGGAAGCTGAACCGTTCCTGCTCGGCCCCAGCCTGGGACGCAGCACCGCCCGGGGACACCCCGGACCCGTTCGCGCCTTCGGCGCCAGCACCATTGGGTGCGAAAACGACGAGGTCGTCGCCCTCGCTCCCGCATGGGAAGTAGCCGTAAACCACCGCCGCTTCGAGCAGGCCCTCCGTCTGCGCCCGCTCGAGCCACATCCGCAGCCGCGGCCGTCCCTCGGTCTCCACAAGCTCTTCGTATGACGGCCCAGCGGCGCCATTCTGGCCGACAGAACCGCGGGCCGGCTTCAGCCCCCATTGGCCCATGAACGTCGCCCGCTCATCGAGGAACGCGGCGTAGTCAGCGAGCCGGACTCCCTTGACCACGCGTGTCCCAAAGAACGGCGCCCGCGGGACGGGGATGTCCGTGGCGACATCGGATCGCTGCAGCGGCAGCCGTTCGGTATCCATCTCGTCGCGGCGGCGGGTACGCACGCGCCGCTGGCGCAACGGCGGTAGCTGGGCGCCGGCCTGGCCGCGCCTCACCGCCATGACCGCGTCCATCAGCCGGAGCCCTTCAAACGCGTCCCTGGCGTACCGCACATCGCCCTCGAAGAGCTGAGCCAGATCCTGCTCGACGTAGGCGCGGGTGAGCGCGGCGCCGCCGAGCAGGACGGGCCAGCGCTGCGCCAGCCCGCGGGCATTCAGCTCCTGCAGGTTCTCCTTCATCACCACGGTGGACTTCACCAGCAGCCCGGACATTCCGATCGCGTCGGCGCGGTGCTCGGTCGCCGCGTCCACGATCGCGGAGACCGGCTGCTTGATGCCGATGTTCACGACGTCGTAGCCGTTGTTCGACAAGATGATGTCCACCAGGTTCTTGCCGATGTCGTGTACGTCACCCTTGACCGTGGCGAGAACGATCTTCCCTTTGCCGCCTTCCTCCGTGCGCTCCATGTGCGGCTCGAGGTAGGCGACCGCGGCCTTCATGACCTCGGCGGAGGTCAACACGAAGGGAAGCTGCATCTGGCCGGACCCGAACAGCTCGCCAACGACCTTCATGCCCTCGAGCAGCACGTCATTGACGATCTCCAGCGCGGGGCGCTGGGTGAGGGCGTCGTCGAGGTCGGATTCGAGTCCCTTGCGCTCGCCATCGATGATCCTGCGCTTGAGCCTGTCCCACAGCGGGAGGGCCGCGAGCTCGGCTGCCCGGTCTGCCTGCACGCTCGCGGTGTCAACGCCCTCGAACACCTCAAGCAGCCGCTGTAGCGGGTCATAGCCATCCCGGCGTCTGTCGTACACCAGGTCGAGCGCGACTTGCCGCTGCTCGTCGGGAATGCGGGCCATCGGCAAAATCTTGGAGGCGTGGACGATCGCCGAGTCCAGGCCCGCTTTGGTGCACTCGTTGAGGAACACCGAGTTGAGCGCCGCGCGTGCGGGCGGCTTCAGCCCAAAGGACACGTTGGACACACCGAGCGTGGTCTGCACGTCCGGATACCGGCGTTTGACGGCGCGGATTGCCTCGATCGTCTCGATCGCGTCACGCCGCGTCTCGTCCTGGCCGGTGGTGATCGGGAAGGTCAGGCAGTCCACGATGATGTCGCTGACCCGCATGCCCCAGTTGGTAGTCAGGTCCTCGATCAGCCGGGTGGCCACCCGGAGCTTCCACTCCGCCGTGCGGGCCTGGCCCTCCTCATCGATGGTGAGCGCGATCACGGCCGCGCCGTACTCCTTCACCAGCGGCATCATCCGCGCGATCCGCGATCCCTCGCCGTCGCCGTCCTCGTAGTTGACCGAGTTCACCACGCAACGGCCGCCGAGCAACTCCAGGCCCGCCTCGATCACCTCGGGCTCGGTGGAGTCCAGCACGATGGGCAGCGTCGCCGCGGTCGCGAGGCGCCCGGCGACCTCACGCATATCGGCGGCGCCGTCGCGGCCGACGTAATCGACGCACAGGTCGAGCATGTGCGCGCCGTCCCTGGTCTGCTGCCTGGCGATCTCAACGCAGTCGTCGTGCCTGCCTTCGTTCATCGCCTCGCGGAACGCCTTGGAGCCGTTGGCGTTGGTGCGCTCGCCGATGGCCAAAAAGGAGGTCTCCTGGCGGAACGGCACATGCTGGTACAGCGAGGCCGCCCCCGGCTCTGGGCGCGTGCGCCTGTGGCCGAGTTCGCGATCCTGCACCCGCCGCACGACCGCTGCCATGTGCTCGGGAGTCGTGCCACAGCAGCCGCCCACCAGCGCCACGCCGAACTCGCGGGTGAACATGTCGTGGGCGGCGGCGAGCTGATCCGGGGTGAGCGGGTACCGGGCGCCTTCGGCGGCGAGTTCCGGCATGCCCGCGTTCGGCTGGCAGGACAGGGCGATGCCCGCATGCTGCGACAGATAGCGCAGGTGCTCGCTCATCTCGGACGGCCCGGTCGCGCAGTTCAGGCCGATCACATCGAGCCCGAGCGGCTCGAGCGCGGTCAGCGCCGCGCCGATTTCGGAGCCGAGCAGCATCGCTCCCGTCGTTTCGATCGTCACCTGGGCGATCAGCGGCGCATCGGCGCCCATCTGGGTGATCGCCCGCCGCGCCCCGATGATCGCGGCCTTAGCCTGCAGCAGGTCCTGGCAGGTCTCCACGATCAGCGCGTCAGCGCCGCCGGACAGCAGGCCTTCGGCGGACTGCTGGTAGGTGTCACGGAGCCGGGCGAAGCTGACGTGGCCCAGCGTGGGCAGCTTGGTGCCTGGTCCGAGCGACCCAAGCACGAAGCGTGGCCGGTCCGGCGTGCGGGAGGTCCAGTCTTTGGCCGCCTCGGCGGCGATGCGCGCGCTCGCCTCGGCAAGCTCGAAGATCCGTTCGGCGATGCCGTACTCGCCGAGGTTCCCGAGGTTAGCGCCGAACGAGTTGGTCTCCACGCAATCGACGCCCACGGCGAAGTAGGCGTCGTGTACCGCGCGGACGACGTCCGGGCGGGTCACGTTGAGTACCTCGTTGCAGCCCTCGTGATCCTCGAAATCGCTCAAAGGGACATCGTGTGCCTGGAGCATCGTGCCCATCGCACCGTCGGCTACAACGACGCGCTGGGCGAGCGCGGCGCGCAATGACCCGGGTCGGCCGCTCATGAGGACCAACCTTATCCGCCGCCGTTCGAGTCACGCTTGCGTCTGCTTTGCGGCACTGTCGCACCGGCGCCGCGGCGCCACGGCATTGGGGCACCGCGGCGCTGCCACGGCCGGACGCGGATGGCTGCCACGCCCAGCCGATGAGGTACCGCAGCGATGACTGCGGAAACACGTAGGCTGGACCCATTCGATGCTGCGATGGCAGAGCTGCGGCAAAGGCGAGGGCAAATGCTGCGGGAGGAGGTGTTGAAGCCATCGAGCTTGAAAACGTCGACGATCTGACCGTACCCCTGCTTGTCGCGGCGTTTGAGGGCTGGAACGACGCTGGCGAGGCGGCCTCGGGGGTGATCGAGCACCTTAGTGCCGCGTGGGAACCGGCCCCCATCGCGGAAATTGACCCAGAGGATTTCTATGATTTCCAGGTGACCCGGCCCGTTGTCGAACTCACGCGCGGGCGGACGGAACGCCTCGTATGGCCCACGACGCGGCTGTCGCGGGCAAGGCCGGAAGGACTCGACCGCGACATCGTGCTCGTGCACGGAATCGAGCCGAACATGCGCTGGCGCAGGTTCTGTGACGAGTTGGTGGAGGGCTTCACCAAGCTTGGCGCCGAGATGATCGTCCTGCTCGGTGCGCTCCTTGCTGACGCGCCGCATACCCGCCCGGTGCCCATCTCGGGTTCGGTGTCGCAGCCGCGGCTGGCCGCCAAGCTGAGCATCCAGCCGGTGGATTACAACGGCCCCACCGGGATCGTCGGGGTGCTGCAGCAAGCCTGCGGCAAGGTCGGCCTCGCCGCGGTCTCACTGTGGGCGTCCGTGCCGCATTACGTGGCGCAGCCACCGAACCCGAAGGCTACGCTCGCTTTGCTGCGCGGCATCGAGGACGTCTTGGACATCACGCTTCCCCTTGCCGACCTGCCGGAGCAGGCCCGCGCCTGGGAACGCGGCGTCAATGAACTTGCCCAGCAGGACTCGGAGGTCGCCGAGTACGTCAAGGCGCTCGAGGACCAGCGGGACGCGACCGATCTACCCCAGGCCAGCGGCGACGCGATAGCCCGCGACTTCGAGAGGTATCTGCGGCGCCACGGCGATCATGGCGGCGCGGGCGCGGGGCAGTAACCATCCGCTAAACGCTAGACCGGCGGCCAGGGAACCGCTGGCCAGTCCTCCGAGGGGTACGGATGGATCCGGTGCTTGAGCAGGAACTTCACCCGCGCTGCCGTGGCAGCGATCTCGGGCGCCGTTAGCCGCTGGGTGAGTTCGACCGCAAGCTCTCCATCGGCAAGCGCGGCGTCGAGGTGTCGCAGCGCTTCGATCGCGCGGCCGGGCAGGGGCTTGCCACGCCACTGCCAGAGGACCGTGCGGAGCTTGTACTCCTCCGAGAAGCACACGCCGTGATCGCATCCATAGAGATGACCTGCCGGCGTGGGCAGCAGGTGGCCGATCTTTCTGTCGGCGTTGTTCACCACCGCGTCGAAGACAGCCATGTCCCGAAGTCCCTGATGGTCGGCTCGGCGCGCGAGAGCGACCAGATTTATGCCAGGATCGGCATCGATCCAGAGCTGGCACATGCCAGGCCCGAACGGTCCATCTCGGTACACGGTCGGGGGCACCACGTCCCACTGCGCGGTCCGGGAGATCGCATACGCGGCGACCTCGCGGCCGGCCAGCGAGCCACGCGGGAAGTCCCACAACGGCCGCTCACCGGCGACGGGCTTGTAGACACATGCCGCGCTCCTGCTGCCGTCGCGTACCCGGCAGTACAGCGTCGCATTGGACGCCACGGCGAGTTGGCCTTCCACCTCGATGGTGCCGCCTGCGAGCAGGTCGATCGCGGCGTCGCGGCGGTGTGCCGCGTCATTTCGCCTGCGTCGGCGCACCCGGTCAGGTGGCAGGTCCCGCATGCCATGATTCTGTCGTCTCGCCAACCGGGCCGTGAGCCGGGTTGGCGCGTCACCGCCGTCACCGCCGTTGCCCCCCTTGCCGCTGCCCCCGCTGTTGCCGACATCGCCGCTGCCGCGCGCCATCTAGGTCACCGGGCCAGCGCGGTGACCGTTCAGCCGCGGGCACACGTGGCCCTCGGTGTCCAGCGGCAGGCCACACAGCGGGCACGGTGGGCGCCCGGCCGCCACTATCTTCAGCGCGCGCTGAGCGAAGGCGCGCGCCATCGCTGGCGTTATCCGAACCCCGGAATTCCTCGGTCAATGGCAGCTCAAGTGGCGCGTCGTCCTGCAGCTCGGCCGGGGCGACAGCGGGCACCGTGGCCGAGCCGCCCGACCGCCGCAGCACCTCGTCGAGCAACTCGTCGAGTCGTTCGGCGAGCAGGCTCACCTGCTGCTTTTCCAGAGTCACGCTGGTGACCCTGCCGGTGCCGCTCGCCTGCAAATAGAATGTCCGCTCGCCCGGCTGGCCGACCGTGCCTGCCACAAATCTCGCCGGCGGATCATAAAAGTAGACAGGCATGTCTCTATCCTTGCTTGTCCGCTCGCATCTGCCGAACCAACCTGCCGATATCGCGTGCTTGGTTGCCCGCAGAGTCTGCGGCGGCGTCTGCTGTGTCGCGGCCGCCGTGGCTTTCCCCGCCGCCTGCGGCCCCACCGTCGGCCAATCCTCCCCCGCCGCCGACCATGGCATCGCTGTTCTGGTGGCTCGTGCGGCGCGCGGCGACCAGATCGGCGACTCCGCCGCCTATGTCGTTGAGGCGCACAACGAAAGGCCGAAGGCTGGTGTACCTGATAACGGTGAGTGAGCAAGGGTCGATCTGAATCCGCTGGAACTGGTCGAGGTGCAGGCCAAGGCTGTCTGCGACGATCGCCTTGATCACGTCACCATGAGAGCAGATGAGGTAGCACGCCGCCCGGCCAAGCCTGGCGTTCCAGTCCCGTACCGCGCAGACCGCGCGGTACTGCATACCTGCCAAAGTTTCCCCGTCAGGGCCTGGAAACCGCGCGGCGCTCGGATGCACCTGCACCACCCGCCAGAGCGGATCCTTGGCGAGCTTCTTCAGCCGCTTGCCTGTCCAGTCTCCATAGTGGCACTCCCCCAGCCGTCCATCGAGGTGCACGACCGTCGCAACCTGTCCGTCGCGCGCCACGGCGATGGCCGCTGCCGTTTGCGTACACCGCTCGAGCGGGCTGGTGACGATCGCGTCGAGCTGCACCGGCGCGAGCCGCAGGGCCAGCGCTTCGGCCTGGGCGCGGCCCCTGTCGTCCAGGTTCACACCGGGCGTCCATCCGGCAAGCACTGGCCCGGTGAGCGCGGTCAGGCCATGTCGCACCAGGAGAACCGTTGTCACCCATCCGACTTTAGTGCCGGCGGGCTATGAGCCGGCCGTCGTGCTCGGCCAGCGGCGCCTGGATCAAGATGCCTCCACCCGCCGCGGGCGCCGCCACGGGCGGCAGATGAGTCCCAACGAGGCAGGCAGACGTTAATCTCCGGTCATGGAGCGGCGGCAATCCTCGGGCATGGAGCAACGGCGGATCGGAGGCAGCGGCCTTCGGGTGTCGCGACTTGGCCTGGGCACGATGACCTGGGGCGCAGACACTACGGAGGATGACGCCGCCGCTCAACTCGTCGCGTTCGCTGAGGCCGGAGGAACTCTGGTGGACACGGCCGACTGCTACGCGGGCGGCGCGGCCGAGCTGATCATTGGTCGGCTGCTTCGCGATGTGGTGCCCCGCTCAGCCGTGGTACTCGCGACCAAGGCTGCGGTCGCCTCGGGCGGCGATGGTCCAAGTGACGCGTCGAGGCGGCATCTGCTCGCCGCGCTCGACGCCTCGGTTCAGCGGCTCGGCGTCGATCATGTTGACCTGTGGCAGGTGGGCGCCTGGGATCCCGCGACGCCCCTGGAGGAAACGCTGTCCGCGATCGACACGGCTGTCTCGTCCGGCCGCACCAGGTACGCCGGCGTCTGCAACTACCTCGGCTGGCAGCTTGCCCGCGCGGCGACCTGGCAGCAGGCCTGGCCGGGGCGCGCGCCCGTTTCGGCGCTTGAGGTGGAGTACTCGCTGCTTGCCCGCGGCGCGGAAGTCGAGGCGATTCCCGCCGCGGTCGACCGGGGCGTCGGCGTGCTTTGCTGGTCTCCGCTTGGCCGCGGTGTTCTCACCGCCAAGTACCGAACCGGGATTCCCGCGGACTCCCGCGCCGCGACCGCGCGTTTCGCCGCGTTCGTTCGGCCCTACCTGGATGAGCGGTGCCGGGCGATCGTGGAGGCGGTCAGCACCGCGGCGGACGGCCTTGGCGTTTCACCGCTCGCGGTCGCGCTGAGCTGGGTGCGCGACCGGCCAGGGGTGAGCGCCGCGATCGTGGGCGCCCGCACGACCGCCCAGCTGAACGGGATCCTGCAGGCTGAGGACGTCACGCTGCCGCCCGAGATATCGAGCGCGCTTGACGACGTGTCGGCGAGGCCGCTCGCCTACCCCGCCTAGGCCGGGCCGTGGTTGCCCGCCGCCGCAGCATGCTTACAGACAACAACCCCTTATCCATAACGGCTGCCGCTGGTGTGCCGCTACCACCGGCTGGGTCAGCCTCCGATCGCGTGTACGCCGCCGTCCGCGTGCACGATCTCGCCCGTGGTCGCGGGGAACCAGTCGGAAAGCAGCGCCACGCAGGCGCGAGCTGCGGGCTCGGGATTGTGGATATCCCAGCCAAGCGGCGCGCGCTCACTCCACACGTGCTCGAATTCCTCGAAACCGGGGATGCTCTTTGCGGCCATCGTTCGGACCGGTCCGGCTGCCACCAGGTTTACCCTGATGCCCTTGCTTCCCAGGTCGCGAGCCAGGTATCTGGCGCAAGACTCCAGGCCAGCCTTTGCCACGCCCATCCAGTCGTAGGCCGGCCAAGCCCGGCTCGCGTCAAAATCGAGACCGACGATGGCAGCGCCGGTGCCCGCCGCGGCCGGCGACCCCACCGGATCTCCCGTCCCGCCTTCAGCCGCGCCGGCCTTCGTCAGCAGCGGCAAAGCGGCCACGGCAAGAGCCTTCAGCGAATAGGCCGAGACATGAAACGCGGTGGCCACGTCGTCCCAGCCGGCGCTGAGGAAATTTCCGCCGAGCGCGCCCTGCGGCGCGAACGCGATGGCGTGCACCAGACCGTCGAGACCGTCCACATGCTCGGAGACCCGCTCGGCGAGCGAGCCGAGCTGAGCGCTGTCCGTCACGTCGAGTTCGAGCACCGGCGGCGGCTTCGGCAGGCGCCGCGCTATCCGCTCCACCAGGGTGAGCCTGCCGAACCCGGTGAGCACCACCGTCGCGCCCTCGAGCTGCGCCATTTTCGCCACGTGGTAGGCGATCGAGGACTCGGTCAGCACACCGGTGACCAGGATCCGCTTGCCCTCCAAGATGCCCATCAGTTGCCCATTCCCATGCCGCCGTCGACCGGAATCACTGCGCCGGTCATGTACGAGGCGGACGGCCCGGCCAGGAACTCTGCCACGCCAGCCACGTCATCCGCCGAGGCGTACCTGCCGAGGGGGATGCTCTTCAAGATCTCCGCTTTCCTTTCCTCAGGTAGCGCTGCGGTCATGTCGGTATCCACGAACCCGGGCGCGACCACGTTGACCGTGACGCCGCGCGAGCCGAGCTCCCGCACAAGCGACCGGGCCAGCCCGACGAGCCCGGCTTTCGACGCCGCGTAGTTCGTCTGCCCACCCGAACCGAGCAGGCCGGCAACCGAGGAGATAAGGATGATCCGGCCCTGCCGCTTGCGGATCATCGGGCGCAGGGCCCGTTTGGTCACCCGGAATGCGCCGGTCAGGTTGGTGTCGAGCGGTGCGGTGAAGTCGTCTTCACTCATCATGACGAGCAGCTTGTCGCGGGTGATGCCTGCGTTGGCCACGAGCACTTCCACCGGGCCCTGTGTCTTCTCGACGGCGCCAAATGCCGCGTCGACGGACACGGTGTCGGTGACGTCGCAGCGGACGACCGACAGCCCGTCCACCGGCTCACCTGACCGCGACGTCACGGTGACCGCCTCACCCGCCGCCGCGAACCTTCTGGCGATGGCGAGGCCAATGCCGCGATTGCCGCCGGTGACAAGGACAGACCGACTCATCCCGCCGCCTCCTCGACAACGATCACCGTGGGGACATTACCTGTCGTCAGCCAACCATGCATGTCAGGTAGGTTTCCTGTCGTGAACGAAACCGGCCACGGCGTCGACGAGCGGTTCACCGCGCTGCCGCTGCGACGGCTTGCCGATGCCGCCCTGCAGCGGGCGCGCGGCCTTGGCGCATCCCATGCCGACTTCCGTGTCGAGCTGCACCGCACTCAGCACATCAGGTTGTCGGACGCGAACCTCGAGGCGGTGGTCGACTCGGAGGTTATTGGCCTCGCTGTCCGGGTAATCAAGAACGACACCTGGGGCTTCGCCGGGGCGAGCGACCTGACGGAACAGGCCGCGGCGCGGGCGGCGGGCGACGCGGTCGACATCGCCACCGTCGCGGCCGCGATCAACAGGGAACCTATCGAGCTTGCCGATGAGCCCGCCCACGGGGAGGTGAGCTGGGTCTCCTCCTACCAGACCGACCCGTTCGACGTGCGGGTGGCGGACAAGGTCGCCCTGCTTCACGAGTGGAGCGCGGGGCTGCTGGCCGACCAACGGGTTGATCACGTGGATGCCACGCTGCGGCAGGTCAAGGAGTGCAAGTTCTATTGCGACGGCGCGACGACGACCACCCAACAGCGCGTGCGCGTGTGGCCGGCGGTCACAGCCGTTGCCGTGGATGCCAAATCTGGGCGGTTCGACACGATGCGCACGCTGGCGCCACCCGCGGGCCGCGGTTATGAGTACCTGACCGGCACCGGCTGGGACGCCGTTGCCGAGCTTGCCGGGCTTCCTGAGCTGCTTGCGGCGAAACTCGCCGCGCCTTCGGTCCAGGCAGGAATCTACGACCTGGTGATACATCCATCGAACCTGTGGCTCACCATTCACGAGTCGATCGGCCACGCGACCGAACTCGACCGGGCGCTCGGCTACGAAGCGGCCTACGCAGGAACCTCGTTCGCGACCACGGAAAAGCTGGGCACGCTGCGCTACGGCTCGCCGGCTATGCACGTCACCGGCGACCGCACCGCCGAACACGGCCTGGCCACGGTCGGTTTCGACGACGAAGGCGTCGCCGCGCAGTCCTGGGACATCGTCTCTGGCGGGGTGTTCACCGGATACCAGCTCGACCGGCGGATGGCCCGCCGTGGCGGCTTTGACCGGTCCAACGGATGCGCCTTCGCGGACTCGCCTGCGCACATGCCGTTGCAGAGGATGGCCAACGTCTCGCTCCGGCCTGCCGAAGACGGGCCGAGCACCGAAGAGCTGATCGCCGGGGTCGAGCGTGGCATCTACATCATGGGCGACAAGAGCTGGTCCATCGACATGCAGCGATGCAACTTCCAGTTCACTGGGCAGCGCTTTTACAAGATCGAAAGTGGACGCCTCGCCGGCCAGCTCCGTGACGTCGCGTACCAGGCCACCACCACTGACTTCTGGAACAGCCTCGAAGCGGTCGGCGGCGAGCAAACCTACGTTCTTGGCGGCGCGTTCACCTGTGGCAAGGGACAGCCGTGCCAGATCGCTCCCGTCGGTCACGGCGCCCCCGCCGTGCTGATGCGCGGTATCAGGATCCTGAACACGGTAGAAGAGGCAGGATGACCCCACAGGAGATGGCCGAGCGGGCGCTGGCGGCCTCCAGCACTGACGACAGCATCGCGATCGTCACCGAAGGCAGCGACGCCAACCTGCGCTGGGCTGGCAACACGCTGACCACAAATGGGGTCACGCGGTCACGCAGACTGACCGTGATCGCGATCGCGCACCGCCGTGACGGCATCGCCGTCGGCACCGTCTCCAGGGCCGGAATCCGCGATGATCAGATCGCCGATGTGGTGACAGCCGCGGAGGAGGCGGCAAGCCAAGGCTCGGCCGCAGAGGACGCGCGACCGCTGATTGACGTCGGCGTGCGGCAGCCGTTCGGTAACTGGGATGAGCACGTTGCCGCAACGGACACCCGTGTCTTCAGGGGCCTTGCCGCCGCCCTGGGCGAAGCCTTCGCCGCGGCCGACTCCGACGCGAGGTTGCTGTACGGCTTCGCGGAACACAAGCTGAGCTGCACCTTCCTCGGCACATCGAGCGGCCTGCGGCTCCGCCATGACCAGCCCGCCGGCCGCGTTGAGCTGAACGCGAAATCCGCTCATTTGGAAAGCTCGGCGTGGGCCGGCGCTTCCACCCGCGATTTTGCCGATGTCGACATTGCTGACCTGGACGCGCAACTCACCCGCCGCCTGAACTGGGCGAAGCGCGCGGTCGAACTTCCCGCGGGCCATTATGAGACCCTGCTGACCCCGTCCGCCGTGGCCGACCTGCTCATCTTCGTCTACCACGCGGCCGGGGCGAAGGATGCTCACGAAGGCAGGACCGTGTTCGCCAAGGCCGGCGGCGGCACCAGGGTGGGCGAGCGCCTCGCGACGCTGCCCGTGTCCCTTCGCGGCGATCCGGGCTTCGCGGGCCTGCAGTGCGCGCCGTTCGTGCTCACCTACGCGTCAAGCCGTCAGACATCGGTTTTCGACAACGGCCTGCCGCTCACCCCGACCGAGTGGATCAGCGCTGGCAGCCTGGCCGCCCTCGTCCAGACCCGGCACTCGGCAGAACTGACCGGCCTGCCGGTCACCCCGGCGATCGACAACCTGATCTTCGAGGCCGACGGTGCGGGCAGCAATGGCTCAGCTCTTGATGAGATGATCGCCAACACCGGCAGCGGCCTGCTGGTCAACTGCCTGTGGTACATCCGCGAGGTTGACCCGCAGACGCTGCTTGTCACCGGCCTCACCAGGGATGGCGTGTACCTGGTTGAGGGCGGTGAGGTGACGGCGGCGGTCAATAACTTCAGGTTCAACGACAGCCCGGTGGGCGTGCTTGACCGCCTGGCCGAGGTGGGCCGCACGCAGCGCTGCCTGCCGCGGGAATGGGGTGACTTGTTTCCGCGGGTCGCCGCGCCGCCGGTGCGGGTCGAAGGATTCAACATGTCCTCGGTGAGCGAGGCCAGCTAGAGGGCGTGCCGCAACCGGGTGCCTGCTCGCGGGCGTGCCGCTCGCCTGCCGTGGCGCTGCTGATCCTTGTGCTTAACGGCTGCCGCCGCGCGTCACGCGTCCTCGAGCCTGAATCCCACCTTGATCCCGACCTGAAAGTGGGCGACCTCGCCGTTCTCGACCTGCCCACGGATCTCGGTGACCTCAAACCAGTCGAGATGGCGCAGGGTCTGGCCCGCGCGCTGAAGCCCATTGCGAATCGCCCGGTCCACGCTGTCCGGCGACGTTCCAACGATCTCTGTTACCCGGTAGGTACGGTCGGTCATGCTTCCTCCGCAGCTTCTGTCTATGGCGCCGCTCGCCTGGTTCATGATCGTGGTTGATTGTCCGAACCTATCTCAGACCACCAACCGCGATCATGAAAGGGCGCGACCTTCGCGTCGGCCCGCGCGGTTTTCACAACCTCCCATCGGGCATAGCGTGGACCGGTGAGATCCCTGCTGCGTACCCGGCGCGAGCGTGGCGCCTATACGGTGACCGACGCTCAGCGTCCGATGTCAGAGGACATCGCGTACCGGCAGCGGCGGTACCTGATCTCGATGGGCATCCGCGTCGTCGCCTTTTTGCTGGCCGTCTTCCTGTTCCATGGAGTCTGGCGGTTCGTGGCCGCGGGCGTCTCGCTCGTCGTGCCCTACTTCGCTGTCGTCTTCGCAAATGGCGGCCGTGAGCCAGACAATGCGGCAAGGTTCGAGACCTTCCGGCCGCGCCTGCCCACCCGCCACGGCGACCTGGGTGCCTCGGGCGATGCCCTGAACCCGGGCGCGCCGACGCTAGCCGGCGAAGCTGACACCGCAGGATCCGACGTCGGCGGTGGAACGGCAGAATCCGACGTCGGCAACGGCGGCGGAACGGCGCAAGGGGCCGAACCCGGCGCGGAGAGCGCCCAACCGACCCGGCCAACCAGGGTGCCTGAGCAAGGTGCCTGAGCAAGGTGCCTAACCAGGGCGGCAGCGCGTGCGACGGTTACGGCCCCCGCCCCCAGGTAAAGCTTCTCTGTCCCGCTGGGTACTCCGTGCTTGCTCCGAGGTCCGGTTTCAACGGCCCAATACGGCGTACACTCACCTAAAGCAGCTGATCGACTCCGGTCGGGCAGATGCGATGCTCGTTGAGCCCTCTATTGAGTCTTGACGCACAAGGGGGGTATTCGGTGTAAGCTTTGTCTGGTGCTCTGGTCCCCCGTCGGAGCACCGGTGCCGGCGTTCCGGGCCCCCGTCGGAGCGCCGATGATCGCGGGCCGGGTGGTTTGCCCCCGTAGCCACCCGGTCCGCTTTTTTACGCCTACTCGCCGCTGGCGCGGCTTCGCGGGGTTCGACACTGGTCCAGGGGGACGACCCCCCGTACCCCCCGCGCGGCCCTACGGCCGTGACTCCCGCGGGCCGCACGCCCGGTCCCCACCGGCGCCACCCCGGACCGCTCTCAGCTGCTCGCCCAGGGCCGGGTCAGGAGCGAGTGAGAGGGTGATCTACTCGGTTCTGCGGAACTCGGCCATCGCGATGCCCAGCATGGTGAGACCCATCAACGCCACGATCGCGAGCGACAGCGCGACAGGAACCGACCACCCCCACCAGGTGACCGCAGGGGCCAAGGTGTGCAGGGCCTGCGGGCTGATGCTCAGGTGGCTGAACACCGCGTCCCGCATCGGCGCGACGATGTAGGTGAGCGGGTCGATGCGGGTGAGCACCGTCAGCCAGCTTGGCAGGCCACCGAGCGGGTAAAGCGCTCCAGACAGGAAGAACAGGGGCATCACCAGCATCTGAGTGAGCGCCATGAACGCCTGTATCTGCTTAATCCGCGCCGCCATCATTACCCCGAACGCCGTCAGGGTGAACGACAGCAGAAGCAACTCGCCGATCAGGGTTGCCATCAGGGCGGGTGAGTAGGGAACACCAGCGAATCCGGCGAGCGCCAGCATCACGAGGCCCTGGAATGTCGCGACGGTCGTGCCGCCGAGGCATTTGCCGAGCACCAGCGCGGCCCTGCTCACGGGTGCCACAAGCATCTCCCTGAGGAAGCCGAACTCGCGGTCCCACACGATCGACGCGGCCGAGAAGATGGCGGTGAAAAGCACCGACATCGCCACCACGCCGGGGTAAATGAAGGTCTTGAAGTTCACTCCGGGCGGCATGCCGCGCGATGCGAGCGTGGAGAGCCCGGTGCCCAGCACGAACAGGAAGAGCACTGGTTGGACCAGCGAGGTGACAGCGCGGAGCCTGTCGCTGCGGAACCTGATCAGTTCGCGCCGCCAAACGATCGAGACGGCACGAAGGTCTTGCCGCAGTCCACGCTCAGGGACCGCGACGCGGATGGCATCGGTGAGCGCGGCGGCGGCAGCATCGGCACCGGTGTCGGTCCCGGCCTTGGCTGTCGAGATTGCCATTGTCATCCCCTCCTTCGCCAAGCCGTCGCCATCGCCCGAAGGCTGTCGACCGCGGAAGCCTCTGCATCACGGATGGTCTTGCCTGTATACGACATGAATACGTCATCCAGCGAGGGCCGAGACACCCGGACCGACTGGATGGGCACGCTCAGCTCGGCGAACAGCCGGGGGACGAAGTGCTCGCCTGAGGTCACTGCGAAGGTCACCGCCCCCTCGGCTATCCTCGCCTCGATGCCGAAGGCGTCGGCCAGTTCCCTGATCGCCGCCTGGTCATCGGTGGTGTTGATCTGTACACGGTCCTTGCCGACGCTGGCCTTCAGCGCGGCCGGCGTGTCGATCGCCACGATTTGACCGTGATCGATGATGGCGATCTTGTCGCAGTTCTCAGCCTCATCCATGTAATGCGTGGTCAGGAAGATCGTTATGTCCTCGCGGCGCTTCAGGTCGTTGATGTAATTCCAGATCGACACCCGGGTCTGCGGATCGAGACCGACTGTGGGCTCGTCGAGAAACAGCACGCGGGGCGCGTGCAGCAAGCCGCGGGCTATCTCCAGCCGACGCTGCATGCCGCCGGAGTACGTGCTCACCAGGCTGTCCCGCCGGTCCCACAGGCCGACCATCTCCATCACCTGGCGCATACGCGGCTCGACCGCTGCCTTCGGCACGGCGTAAAGCTCGGCGTGGAAACGCATGTTTTGTGCCGCGGTCAGATAGCTGTCCAGCGTCGTGTCCTGGAACACCAGCCCAATGTTGCGCCGAACGGCGTCACGCTCGCGCAACACGTCGTGGCCGGCGACGGTGGCATGACCCGACGTCGGCAGGGCCAGCGTGCACAAAATCTTTATGGTCGTGGTCTTGCCAGCGCCGTTCGGGCCGAGGAAACCGAATGTCTCCCCCGCGGCAACCTCGAAATCGATTCCCCGCACTGCCTCGATTTCTCCGTACCGCTTGGTCAGCCCGGATACCGACACAGCCACGCCCTGGTCGAACTCGCGCAGTCCGCCTGCGCGAGCCCCACCGGTCATGGGTTGCTCATCCGCGTGCAGCGTCACCCTCCTGCCTCCTCGCCTGCTCGTATCATCCCCAGTTCTGGCGCGGCGCGTCGCTCACGCGTCGTCCTGCTGCGAGTCCGCCTCCGGTGCGTCGGCATCTGACGCGTCGTCTCCCGCCTCGTCCTCACCAGCCTCGCCTTCGTCAGCGGCGAGAATGCCGTAAAGATTCCGGCGGGTGAGGATCAGCACCCGTCGTGCCGCCTCGATCTGCGCATCGGTCCCGACGCTCACCACCTGCATGGCCGCCATGGCCACCTGCCCGAACAGCTTCCGCATGTCGATCACATCGTCGGCGTCCGAACCGGCAAGCGCGTCCCACGGCGCCCTGAGTTCGTCAGCATGCCCGGCGACGTAGGCGCGGCCCTCGTCGGTCAGGTGGAACGCCTTTCTGCCGCCCTCGCCATCCTCGGCGCGGATCAGGCCCTCGTCTTCGAGTTGAGCGAGCGCCGGATAAACCGAGCCAGGACTCGGGCGCCATACGCCGCGGCTCTTGGACTCGATCTCCTGGATGATCTGGTATCCGTTGCGCGGCTCCTCGGCCAGAAGTGACAGCGCGGCCGCGCGCACATCGCCGCGCTTGACTCGCGGACCACGCTGCCAACGTGGATCCGCGAAAGGAAACCCGGGAAACGGCGGCCAGCCTGGGCCGCCTCGCCAGCCGCCCATATGACGGCCACGGAACCCGAACGGACCACGGCCACCCGGCGGAGGTCCGCCGCGTCCACCGCGTTCGCGCGCCCCGCCCTCTTCCCCCGGCTCGCCGGTGAAGACGCTTTCTTGCTGTCCTCGCCCCCAGCCCCGATGCCAGGGATCTTCGTTATGCATGTCCTTGCCTCCGATAGTGGTTTGACTACTCGTTGGTTTACGAGATATTAAGACGATATATCGGAACAGTTCGCTACGCAAGGCCCCGGTATGCGGGCGGGCGTCAGCCAGACGACGTCGGGGGGAGACGTATCACGGGTCTACGCCGGTGCGTGAGTGCGGGTCCTGGCCCGCGCGTCACGCGGATCCGGGCCCGCAAGTGACGCGGACCTGGGCCCGTAAGTGACGCGGATCCGGGCCCGCAAGTGACGCGGATCTCGGCACCGCTGCGACGACGCCGCCGCGCTGGCTGCCCAGCGAGACCGCGGCGGCGCCGACACGCCCGGCGTTATGCTCGCTCTCTCCAGTGCGATGCCAGCTCGCGCAGCCGCTGCGCCGCTTCATCCAGCCGCTGCCCACGCCCGACCGCGAGCCCAAGCACGAACGCGCCGATCGGCGCCGCCGGCCTGGCGACGCCGTGTGCCACGTCCCGCGCGAGGTCGAGCACTGCATCCACGTCGGTGAGGTCCCGGTCGAGCCCGAGTTCCGCGCTGGCCGACGTGGCCCATTCGTCGAGCGAATTCACATTCCGCACCTTAACGGCTGCCGCGGCGCGTGCCCGGCCTGCCCGTGGCACGCCCACGCCGTGGCGCCCGCAGCCTATGGGCACCAGTGCCGCGCTCGGCGCAGGTCCTCGGGCGAGTCACAGTCAAGCCAAGGTGGCGGCGTCCCGGCCGCGGGCTCTACAGCGACCCGAGCCGGGCGCAGCGGCGCAAACAGCCCGCGAAGCGATTGCCCGTGGTAAGCGCGCAACGCGTCGCGCAGCGTCGTGGTCCGCCAGCAGCCGACCAGCCACTGGGGCCGCCCCTCGTCGTCGACCAGAATTGCGCCGCACCGGGCCGCCGCCCCCAGGCGGTCAGCATCGCCCGCTTGGCCGACCTCACCCGCTTGGCCTACTTCACCGGCTGGGCCAGCCTCGCGCGCCGCGCGCGTGTCAGGGCCGATCTGGCATGCGCCCGCGACAGCGAGCAGATGCCGCAGGTGCTGGCCGCGCAGGAATGGTAGGTCGGCGGCGAGCACGGTCAGCCATGGCGCCGACACCTCCACGATTCCGCGCCGCAGCGCGGCCAGCGGGCCTGCGCCGGGCGGATCCTCCTGAGTAAACCGCAACCGGCCGCCGGGCCGCATGCGGGTCAGCTCCGGGCGCGGGGGGCCGACCACGATCACGGTAGTGGCCTGGGCGGCCGCCGAGACAACGGCCGCCGCGAGCGAACGGCCGGCCACGATCAGGCCCGGCTTGTCGGTCCCGCCGAGCCGCTGAGCTCGGCCGCCAGCGAGAATGACGGCGTCGAACTGGCAAGAAACCCCGTCTTGTGGCGTGCCGCCTGTCATGCGGACCTGGTCAGCCGCCTATCGCAGACATCGGACGGTCCGGTTGCAGGAACGCGGGATCGTTGATGCCGTGCCCCGCCCGCTTCACCGCGACAGCGCGACGCCATCGTGCGAGCAGTTCCTCGTCGCTCGCTCCGGCGCGCATCGGCATGCGCAGGTCGGTCTCTTCGCGCGCGAACAGACAGTTGCGGATTTCGCCGTCGGCGGTCAGCCGCACCCGATCGCATGCGGCACAGAACGGGCGGGTTACCGAGCCGATGACGCCGACCCGCTGCGGCCCACCGTCAACAAGGAACGTCTCCGCGGGTGCTGAGCCGCGGCGCGCAGGGTCATCGGGTGTCAGGACGAACTCGCCGGAAAGTCGCGTGAAGATCTCGTCCGCCGTGATCATCTGTGATCGCCGCCAGCCGTGTTGTGCGTCAAGCGGCATCTGCTCGATAAACCGGAGCTGATAGCCGCGCTCCAGGCAAAAACGCAGCAGCGGCGCTGCCTCATCGTCGTTTGTGCCGCGCATCAACACGGCGTTGACCTTTACTGGCGCGAGGCCAGTGGCCGCCGCGGCGGCGAGGCCCTCGAGCACGTCGGGCAGCCTGTCGCGCTTGGCCAGCGCGCGGAACGTCTCGGGCCGCAACGTGTCGAGCGACACGTTCACCCGATCGAGGCCGGCCTCATGGAGGCGTTCGGCGAGCCGGGCGAGGCCGATGCCGTTGGTGGTGAGCGACAGCTGTGGGCGCGGGTCGAGCGCGGCGGTGCGCGCGACGATGTCGAGCAGGCCGCGCCGCAGCAAGGGCTCGCCCCCGGTGAACCGAACCTCGCGGATGCCGAGCCGCCGCACGCCGATTCCGATCAGCCGGATGACCTCGTCGTCGGTGAGCACGGAGTCACTGGGCAGCCAGTCAAGCCCTTCCGCCGGCATGCAGTAGGTGCAGCGAAGGTTGCACCTATCGGTCAGCGAAACGCGCAGGTCGGTTGCGATGCGGCCAAAGGTGTCCGCGAGCACGGACCTCACCTCGTTCCCGTCCGCACCATGCACCCACCCTCTTCGACCGCGACCTTCATCGACCTGTTCAGCCTATGCCGAGTTGGCTGCCAACGTGCTGGCCACCCGCGACGCTGCCGCCTGTCTGGGATCCCCGGACCCCCGACGGCCAAAACCTCCGGCTGAGCGCGAGCGCCCGCTACAGCGAAGCGGCGTCGCCGTCGGCGTTGGTGTCAGCTGCGGTCGCGGTCGCCGCGGTGGCGATGACCGCGTCGTAGATGTCGCCGTCGCGCCCGGCTGGCACCGCGCGCAGGTCAAGCCGCAGTCGCCCATCCTCCACCCGGCCCACGATGGCTGGATCGCGCCGCCTCAGCATGGTCCCGAACGGCACCGGCAAGGTCACCGCCGCGCTCGCGAGCGTCAGGCCCGGAGCGCCGCCGCCACCGACAGCGGCCTGGCTGGACACGGCCTGTGCGTCGATTCCCTGGGCCGCGAGCCGTGCGGCGAGCCGCTCGGCGCGCCGTGCCAGAGCATCCGGGTCGGCTGCGAGCGCCTCTGCGGTCGGCGTGCGGGACCCGACCAGCGTGGCTTCAAGCGCGGCCAAGGTCAGCTTGTCAACCCGCAGGGCACGAGCGAGCGGATGGCGACGAAGGCCACCGACCAAGGCGGCATCGCCGAGCAGCAGCCCGGCCTGCGGCCCGCCCAGCAGCTTGTCGGCGCTGGCCATGACGAGGTTCGCCCCCGCGCGCAGGGTCGTGTCCGCGTCCGGTTCGCCAGGCAGCCGTGGCTCGGCGGCGAGGAGTCCCGATCCGATGTCAGCTACGACCGGCACGCCTGCGCCCGTGAGCGCCGCAGCGAGATCGCCGACGTCCGCCGCGGCCGTGAAGCCCTCGATGCGATAGTTCGATGGGTGTACCTTCAGGACGAAGCCGGTCTGCGGCGTAATGGCCTGCAGGTAATCGGCCACGGTCGTGCGGTTGGTTGTGCCGACTTCGCGGAGCCGTGCGCCTGTGCAGGTGAGCAGGTCGGGTAGCCGGAACCCGTCACCGATCTCAACCAGTTCTCCCCGGCTGACCACGATCTCCTTGCCGGCCGCGAGCGCCGTGGCTGTCAGCACGAGCGCCGCGGCATTGTTGTTGACGACATGCACCGCCCCGGCTGCGGGGACGGCCGCGCCCAAGGCTTCGATCACGCCCCTGCCGCGTAGCGCGCGGGCGCCTGTGGCGAGATCGAGCTCGACATCGGTGCAGCCCGCGGCGGTGAGTAGTGCCTCGCTCGCGGCCGGCGACAGCGGTGCGCGGCCCAGGTTGGTGTGCAGCAGCACTCCGGTCGCGTTGATCACTGGCCGCATGGTCGTAGCTCGGGCGGGAAGCGCCTCGGCCGCGACGTCGGGCACTTCCTCGGGTGCGATCTGACCGGCTCGTGCCTGCTCCTGCGCGTGTACGACGGCTGCTTTTACCAAGCGCCGCCCGAGCCGCTCCGTGGCCTCCGCCAGCCGCGGGTCAGCGAGCACCGTGTCTGTCCCCGGTACCCGCCGCCGGATGTCCACCCCTGCGAATCTACCCCTGCCACGGCAAGCGTGCGCTCTCGCCCCGCTCCGCGACCAGACTCATCGTGTTCGGGGAGATACAAATAGCGATATTGGCTGTTCTTGGCCGCTAACGGTAGGAGAATCAAGTGCTTTAAACGTCTCTAATCTGCACGTTGCCTTATGCATGTCGCGGACGGGGAACCTCATGGGCAGACCAGCGTCAATCCTCGCCCGTTTTGCTCCCTCGCTCGTCCTCGCCCTGTCGCTCGCCGCCTGCTCCATGGTTGACCGCGCGGCTAAGACGTCACCGAGCCACCGAAGCGGTGCTGCCTCCGTCACCCCAAACGAGCAACCGAGCGGTCCCGGCGCCCTGATGACGGGAACCCAGCTGAAGGCTCTGCTGCTTGGTCAAAATGACATGCCGGGCGGGTTCACCCTCAACCCGAAGTGGACCGCGGATTCGGGCAGCACCATATATCCACAGATGTCGGCGACAGAAACACCGCCATCCTCGCGCCAATGCGTGCAGTTGACCGGCGCGCCGTGGTTACCAGCCGCTGGAGTGTCGCCAGTCTCGTTCGCCGCGAATGGCTACAGAAACGTCTACAGCGAGGAGATCGATCAGATGATCGCCGTCTACACCACGACGGCGGTGAGCCGCGCAGTCATGACGAATCTGGGCAAGCTGTTCGGGCTCTGTTCGAGCTTCACGTCCAGGTCAAGCGGCCAGAAGATGCGCATGAGGCTGATAAGGTCCGCCGATCCCGCGTTCGGCGAAGCGAGCATCAAGGGCGTCATGACCTCTTCTGTGTGGCAGGGCGGCGAGACGCTGGTCGCCGCACGGGTCGGCAACGCCGTCGTCGCCGTTGACTACTCATCGAGCGGGACCGACAAGGGCGCACGGGCAGTGACACTGGCCGCCGAGCTCGTCGCCCGCCTGCCCGCCGCCGAATGAACTTGCGGCACTCCAACCTTCCTGCCCGATCAGGCACCGCGCAGCAGAGCCCCCCGCCAGCCGTCACCGGTGGCGGGGCGCTATTGCGTGTTCGTACACACAAGTGATCAGCGTAGCGACTCCCCGAGAAGGGTGACATCGGGGTGGCCGGACCACCGGCGTGCCATCCGCGTGTGCAGCCTCCGCAGCCGGGCAAGCAGGCTGGCCGAGCCCATCTGCCGCGCGGATGCTGCCGCCTCCCCTGCGGCGGCGCATGCCTGGTCCACGTCGCCCGCTTGCATGTGCGCGCTGGCCAGGTGCAGGAGGTAGCTCGCCCCCCATTCGGACTGCCGGGCCGTGGCGTCGAGCGCCCGGATGCCAGCCGTGAGCGTCTCGATCGCCTTCCTGTTGTACGCGGGGTCATGGCTGCCCAGGTGTAGCCAGGCGCGGCCACGCTGGACGGTGAAGAATCCCGGCGAGTGGTAGTAGAGCCAGGGCGGCCGGTTGCCGTAGTCCTCTGCCGCCCTACCGTTCGCCTCGTCGGCATCGGTGAGCTTGCGGCCGACCGCGCGTGCGTCACCCAGCACGGCATGGGCGCGTGCTTCCTGCATCGCTGAGATCGCGTGCTGGCCTGGGAACGCGGCGGTGTCGCGCTGCGCGGCCTCCGACAGCCGGACCACCTCGCCAGGCTCACCGCGCTGCCAGGCGATGCGGCCCTTCATGCTGATCAGCTCGGACGTCAGGTTCAGGTTGCCGACCTCGGCGGCCTGCCCGAGCGCCGCGTCATACAGGCGTTCGGCGGCGGCGAGTTTCCCTGTGTTCTCATGCAGCCAGCCGAGGAAGTAGCCATACTGAGCCGCGATGTCGAGCACGCGAGACCGCAGGTCCGCTGGCGACTCGCGGGCCATGGCCTCGGTAACGGCGCTCTGCGCGCGGGCAGGCACGAGCATAGGCGCTGACCCGATGCGATCCTCCAGCAGCCGCTGCGCAGCGAGCACGGCGGCGAGCGCGTCCACGACCTGGCTGTCCACGCGAGACGGCTTACCGGCCGCCAGCGCCAGCCGCTCCCGATCGTCCGGTGACAGGTGGCCGTTGAACAGCGGGCCGCCACCAGCCAGCTTGATCAGCGCGCCGTCACCGTCAAGCACCTCGTTCAGCCGCTCCGCAAGCTCACGATTCGGCCGCTTGTGGCCGCGCGCTACCTTCGATAGATAGCCGCTGTCGTAGTTCGAGCGGCGCGCCAGCTCGTTGAGGGACATGCCGCGTTCGGTCAGCAGCCGCCGTAGCTCGTCGCCAAAAGCTGTCATCGCGTGTGCCATCGCCTCTTGATCGCGATCGTTGCCCACCGCCCGCCAGGCCCCGCGGACAACGGGCAGCATCTTTAGCGTATGCGTCAGGTGACGCAAGGGTGATGGCTGTAATCGTGTTGGCACTCATAGGAGCGCTCTAAATGGCCTCGTGGGGGAACCCGCCATCTGACACATCGGCAGCCGATCTGGAGAGGCTCGCCGCTGGTTTGGACCGGCAGCACTACGCCGTGTCGCTCGTCAGCTCGGCTGGCAGGCGGCCACATCTGCACATCACCAACCGCCAGGCCGCCGTCATGACCGAGGACGTCTACACGGGCGATGGCTGGTACTGGTTCGGATGGGCCGAGCGGATAGCGCCGGTCACCGATGTGCGCGCAGCAGCGGAGAAGATCACGCGCGTCCTGCGGGCTCTCGACGCCGGATGACCCGCCTGGGCAACGGCCTGGCGATGCGGGCCGTCGCGGCCTATGTGCGCCAGCACCCCGGCTGCTGCAAGTACGACGTGAACCAGAACACCGGGGCGGCTTACACGTCGATCGACCGAGCCGTAGCGGCAGGCATGATCCGCGCCGAGCGCCAGGGCAGCTACCGGTACCGGCTGTATCCCGGCCAGCCAGCCCTGCGGCGCACGCGGCCCGGGACGCAACCGGGCTGACCCGTGCCGAGGTGGCCGCGATGTACCGACCTGCATTGCCGTCCCGCACCCCGGCAGCGGCCTTGTACTCCAGAATGTCGTTACTGGCCGGTATTTCGGGGACGGGAGCAACGCTCTGGAGTACAAAGCCGCCGCAGCGAGTCTCGGTGGCTGCCGGACTGGCGACATTGACGCGGTCCGGATAACCACAATCAGCTCGTGATCCCCCAGCTTCACTGAGGAATCACGCGTAACAGGCAAGACCCTGCGGCCATAGTCAAAAGACACTCACCACCGCAGTTCTTCCGGTACGACACCGGCAGTTTGGTCGGTGATCCTCAGCGGAGGCGGACGGGAATCGAACCCGCCGACGACGCTGAGCGCCGTCCACCGGTTTTGAAGACCGGGGAGCCCACCAGGTGCCCGGACGCCTCCGGCGGCGAGCCTAGCAGCGGCCAACGCACGCGGGCGGAGGCCGGGTGGGAGGCCGGGGGTCAGGTCGGATACAAGGAGTCGATGACGTCGGCGTACTTGGCGTGGATCACCCGGCGCTTGAGCTTGAGCGTCGGGGTGAGTTCCTCACTCTCCGCTGTCCATTCGCCCGGTAGCAGCTCAAAGTGCTTGACCTGCTGGACTCGCGCCAGCCGCGAATTCGCCTTGGCGACGGCTACCCCGGCGGCCTCGATCACCGCGGGGTGCGCGGCGAGTTCGGCGAGCGAGCCGACCTCGATGCCGCGTGCCCGCGCCCAGACAGGTGCGACCTCTCCGTCCAGGGCGAGCAGCGCGACCACGTAGGGCCTGCCGTCGCCGAAGGCGAGCGCCTGCCCAATCAGCGGATGCTCGACGAGCAGCCCTTCGATGGCGGCGGGCGATATGTTCTCTCCGCCGGCGGTGATGATCAGCTCCTTCTTTCTGTCCACCACGGTGAGGAACTGATCCGCGTCGAGCGAGCCGATGTCGCCGGTGTGTACCCAGCCGTTCTCGTCGATCAGCGCAGCCGTGATCTCCGGCTGTCCCAGGTACCCCGGCGTGCTGACGGGCCCGCGGACGATTATCTCCCCGTCGTCGGCAATCCTGATCTCCATGCCCGGCAACGGCCGGCCCACGGTGCCGAGCCTGAACGCGTCCGGGGTATTCACGGTTACAGCGCCTGCCAACTCGGTCATGCCGTAGACGTCGAGGATTTTCACGCCGAGGCCGGCGAAGAACCTGCCCACCTCGGCAGGCAGCGGCGCGGCGGCGCTCAGCGTCAGTACCGCCTGGCCAAGGCCGAGCAGCGAGCGGATCGGGCCAAGCACCTCGGCCTCGGCGCGCTCGAAAGCTTCGATCACCGCTGGCGCGGGCTCGCGCCCGAACTGGCAGCTCTCCACATATGCCTGGCCCGCGGCCATGGCTTGCCGCACGGCCGCCTTCTTCGCCTCGTCCTGTTCGGCGGCCATCAGGGCGAGGATTCCTGCCTGAATCTTCTCCCACACCCGCGGCACGCCAAAGAAGGACGTCGGCTGCACCGTCTGCAGCGCGGAAAGCAACTGCTTCGGATCTGGGCAGAAGTGGACGTGCCCAGCCTCGTGCATCGGCAGGTAGATGCTCAGCATCCGCTCGGCGATGTGGGCCAGCGGCAGGTAGGAGACCCAGCGAACCTCGGTAGGCACGATACCCGCGAGATGGGAGCTGCCCGCCTCGAACAGAATGTTGTGATGGGTGATCATGACACCCTTGGGGTTTCCCGTTGTCCCCGACGTGTAGAGCAGCGTCGCCGGGTCGTCGGGCTTAATCGCGGCGATCCGGTCGGCGACGGCATCCGGGTCGGCCGCGTGCCGCTGCGCGGCGAGCCGCTCGAATTCTGCCCATGTCATGAACGGCTCGCCGGGCGGGCAGGCGGCCGCGTCGAGAACGATGATCTTTTGCAGCCCCGGCAGCCTGTCAAGCACCGGCCGCCAGCGGCCAAGCTGATCAGCGCCGTCGAGGACCGCCACCCGCGCGTCGCAGTTTCCCGCCACGAAACCAACCTGGTCGGGCGCGAGCGTCGAATACACCGTCACCGGGACCGCGCCCGCGTGCAGCGCCCCGAGGTCGGCCAGAATGTGCTCGGAGCGGTTGGCCATCATGAGCGCGACGCGGTCACCTTGCTTGCATCCCACGGCGACAAATCCCGCGGCGAGATCGAGCGCCCGTTGCCGGGTCTGCGACCACGTCAGCGTCGCCCAGCCATTGTCCACCTGGTCGGAGAAGGCGGGCTTGTCCCCATGCACTTGTGCTGTTCGCCGCAGGCTGTCGCACAGCGTTTTTCCCTCGATTGACTCCTCGATCTGCGCCCGTTCTTCCAGGATCTGGGCTGTCATCGCGCGCCTCCTCCGCCGTTGCATGCACGGTGTCACGCCACCGGCCCGGCCTGCAACAAGGGCGCTCTGGCTGGCGTAACCTCGGCACAAGGACGCCTACATGAGGGGTGAGCGTGGGCAGGACGGCGCGATGGCGGGTTCTGCGCATCTCGACGCAGCCTGCGCCGGGGCCCGCCGCGAGCGGCGTGCATCAGCCGGATCTGATCGTGGTGGAGGAGCCGCTGGAGATCCGGATCGGCGGAGAGCCACTCACCGTGACCATGCGCACTCCGGGCGACGACATCGACCTAGCCGCCGGTTTCCTGTTCACCGAGGGCATCGTGGCGGCCGCAGCCGACATCGCCGAGATACGGATGTGCGATGACAACGTCGCTGACGTCAGCCTGAGGCCAGGCGTGGTGGTCGCTTCGGACCGGCTGCGGCGGAATTTCCTGACCACAAGCGCGTGCGGGGTCTGCGGCAAGCAGAGCATCGACACCGTGCGCACCCGCGCCGGCTTCGACGTGACCGCCGACCCGATGCTGCTTGCGCCGGAAACCTTGGCCGCACTGCCTGACCGGCTTCGCGAGTCGCAGCGGCTCTTCGCCCGCACCGGCGGCCTGCACGCCGCCGCGATCTTCACCGCGGACGGCACGCTTGTCGCGCTCAGGGAGGACGTTGGACGGCACAACGCGGTGGACAAGGTGATCGGCTGGGCGCTGCGCGCGGCGCGGCTGCCGCTCACCGGCGCCGTCCTGCTCGTCAGCGGCCGGGCGTCGTTCGAGCTCGCTCAAAAGGCGCTGATGGCCGGGATCCCTGTGCTTGCGGCGGTCTCCGCGCCGTCCTCACTCGCCGTGGAGCTGGCCGCAGAGGCCGGGATGACCCTCGTCGGATTCTTGCGCGGCGGTTCGATGAACGCCTACACAGGCGCGCAGCGACTCCTGCCGGTGCAGGCCCACGCTTGATGCGTGGCCGGAACCCGTGATTGACAGGTGGTGGTCACCTGCGGCGGCTGGTGGCCATGGGCCGTCTCCATCGGCGGGTGCCCGCCCGCGGCCGCCACTTCCAGTTCGTGCCGTAACCACCCAGGTGCAAAGCCAGGCAGAATAACCCGGCGCCGACCAGAGTGCCGGCCGTGATGTTGCCAACGCTCGTGGCGACCAAGTCAAAGATGACGGCGAGACCGAACAGGATCGCTGCGAGGAACGCGAGCATGGACGCCTCCTTGGGCACGGCATGTCACCGCGGGCACGGTTCGCCATGCGGTACCGGGGATGCCCGCGTGATGTCGATGTAAACCGGGGTTGACGTTCCGTGGGCTGCGCGAGTCAGGGCGTCGCCTGGATCGCCGGCATCGGGATGCGGCGCCCCTGGAACAGCAAGGCCGCGACTTGCGTGATCGTCTCCGTGCCGTCGCGATAGCCGCCCTGCCCGTTCAGGCTGTTCATCATCGCCAGCGTGTAGCGGGCGCCTGGCCCGGCGAATCCGGCAGAATCTATGATCCATCCCGGCTTCTCCGTCGACCACCCATCCTTGTTGCCCGGCTCGTTCTGCGCGCCCGCCCCCCACACGCCGAAATGCTGCACCGCCGCGACGTCTCGCATCTCGCCCACGACGTAGTCACGCAACGTGGCCGGAAGATCGTCAAGCAGATAATTCACCATCCGGTCGAGGTCGGTGGCCGGGCAGGTGATCTCACCCCAATACGCGCCGCTGACGCCGGCTTGCGGCAGGTAATGGGCGGCGGCCAAGCCAACCTTGGGAAAGAAATGGGTGTAGAACGTGGCGCCGTACTTAAACCACAGATCGTCGGCGGCCGAGTCCGAGCTGACGTGCAGCATTTCGTGGATCATCGAACGGTCGGCGCTGCTGAGCCTGATCGCGCCCGCGTGGTCCCGCACCAGCAAAGTGATCACCATGGCCAGCTTGCTCGTCGAGGCCATGTACACCTGGGTTCCCGCGTACTTGTTCCGCCAGACCGCTCCCGTCGTGCGGTCACGCAGCACGATCCCGGTCAGGCCAGGCCGCGTCGCAAGGAACCGCTGCGCCGCCGCGATCCGCCTGCGCATCGCGCAGGTGAACCCGCGCCCGGCCGCCACGCATGCGGGGCGCGACGAGCGTGCGCCAACGCTCGCAGCCGGGCTCGGCGCCGGCGCGAGGAAGGGACTGGCCTGGCCAGCCGCGGCGGCCGGATGCTTGCTCGCCTGCGAAGCCGAACAGCCGGCAAGCGCCGCGACCACCGCTGCCACCGCGATGCCCGCGGCGATCAGCGGGCCGGCGCGGCGCGGGTGGGCAAACGGGCGCGAAGTCATAGAGCGCCAGAATACGAAGGTCGCGGATCCAGCGCGCCCCAGCCGCGCGAATCGGCCGCACAGGCAGCTCCCTTTGTTTCCCGAACGGCTGCGCTCAGCGTGCCAACCGGCGCCACCAACCCGCAGTTTGCTCGATCAGCTGTTGTTGTCCTGCGGGGTCTCGACACCCCGTACGGATGAAAACCGCGTCAGGCAGTTCTCCAGCCGGGAGAGGTCCGCGTCGCTGGCGTCGTCGATGCGGTATCGAACGTCGTTCAGTAGATCGGACAGCTTCTGGTCCGTTGGCAGTGGTTCTGGCCTCGCGCGCGGCAGGTGGGAGCAGGTGGCACGAACCGCCAGCCGAACCGATCTGGGCGTGCCCTGCCGGAACATGACGATCGCCTCGCGCTTGCCGAACGCCTTGTCAAAGCCGGCGCATCCTGCCGTCACGCCACCGACCAGGACGACGGCCAGACCGCAAGACACCGCGCGCGAAGCGAGCCGGCGGGGCCGGACATGGGGTGCCCTTGCCACGCGCAAAGCCTAGTGGCCCCATCTGACCTGCGTAGCCAGTGACTGATGCCAGACTGGTGAGCAGCATGCGAGCCATCAGGCACATCCTGGTCGTCAATGGTCAGAAGGTACGTCAACCCGTCTTCGTTCTTGGCGCGCCACATTCGGGGACGGGTCTGCTTGCGCGCGCGCTGAAGCGATCCAACGAGTTTCACCTCACGATCGGGCGGCCGAACGTGCTGCGAGTGATCTACGCGTTCGCACGCAGGCCCTCGATTCGGCGGGGCCGCGACGACGCGGCGGCCCGGGTCTTGCGTGACGCGTTCGCCGAGGCGTGGCAGGTCAGCTCGCACGGTTGCCTGGAATGTGCCGCAGCGTGCAGGCAAGCTGGTGAGTTCGGCGGCGTGGGGCCCTGCGTGGACGCGCCGAGCATTCGCCGATATGCGGACGCGAGCCCCGACCTGCTGTATTGCGCGCACGTGCTTGTCCAGGCTTTTCCTGACGCGCAACTTGTGCAGCTGGTCAGAGACGGAAGGGATGTCGTCGCCGACATGCTGGCCGACGACGCCGCGCTTGCCTGGTTCCGGCCGAGCTTCTCGAACGTGGACAGCGAGTTCCCGAACCCATTCTTCGGCGTTGAGACCGAAGCCGACCGGGCCCGCTGGCAGCGGGCGTCACTGACAGGAAAGTGCGCGCTGCGCTGGCGTGGGGCAGTGCGCCTGGCGGCCCGGCTGCGCAACGATCTTTCGCAGCAGCAGCTCACGACGCTGAGATACGAGGACGTGGTGCGCCATCCGCGCCGGGCGGCCGTGACCGTGTCGGACTTTATCGGTGCCCGCGCCGCCGCGCCGACGGCCGGTCCGGGGATGCGCGACGCAAGCGCCGCGGGAACCGGCGCCTGGCGGCGCAGGCTAACCAGCGAGCAAGCCGACGAGGTGGAAAAGCTCGCGGGCGAGGAACTGCGCCGCGTCGGGTACACCTGACGCGCAAGGATCTGCGCCGCGCCGGCTACACCTGACGCGCAAGGATCTGCGCCGCGCCGGCTACACCTGAGGCGCAAGCTGGCCGGCGGGAGCCGGCGCGTCTGCCCCGGGTGGCGCCTGTCCTGCGGGCGCTTCCTGGCGGGCGAACTGCGTGCGGTAGAGCTCGGCGTAGAGGCCACCTGCCGCGAGGAGCTCGACGTGGCGGCCCCGCTCGCGCACCCGGCCCTCGTCGATGACGAGAATCTGATCCGCCTCGCGGATGGTGGACAGCCGGTGCGCGATCACCAGCGACGTGCGGTCGGCGAGCGCGGTCTTGAGCGCCCGCTGCACGGCCACCTCTGACTCCGAATCCAGATGGGCCGTGGCCTCGTCAAGCACCACCATGTCCGGCGCTTTCAGCAGCAGGCGCGCAATGGCGATCCGCTGCTTCTCGCCTCCGGAAAGGCGGTAACCCCGGTCGCCGACAACGGTGTCGAGGCCGTCAGGCAGCGACGCGATCAGCTCCCAAATCTGCGCGGCGCGGCACGCGTCGACCAGATCTGACTCGGTCGCGCCGGGCCTCGCATAGGCCAGATTCGCCCGGATGGTGTCGTGGAACAGGTGCGCATCCTGCGTGACGACGCCAACGGCGTCATGCAGGGAGTCAAGGGTCAGATCGCGGACGTCGTGCCCATCGACGAGGACGGTGCCCTCGTTGGCGTCGTACAACCTGGAAACCAGGTGCGTGATCGTGGTCTTGCCCGCGCCGGACGGGCCGACAAGGGCAGCCATCTGGCCTGGTTCGACACGAAACGACACGTCGTGTAGCGCGTCCTGCGACACCCGGGTCCGTTCCGAGACGGGATTGGCGATCGACTCCAGTGACGCGAGCGACACCTCGCTCGGCGACGGATAGCGGAACCGGACACGATCGAACTCGATCGCCGGGGCCTTGGGCTGAGCAGGCAGCGGGATGGCGTCCGGCCGCTGTGCCACCATGGGCTTCAGATCGAGCACCTCGAAAACCCGGTCGAAGCTGACCAGCGCGGTCATCACATCGACCTGCACGTTGGAAAGCGCCGTGATCGGGCCGTACAGGCGGGTGAGCAGCGTGGTGAGCGCCACGAGCGTGCCGAGCTTGAAGGTGCCGTTGATGACCAGGCTGCCGCCAAGCCCATACAAGACCGCGACCGCCAGCGAGGCGACCAGGGTCAGCGCGGTGAACAAGGTCCGGCCGTACATGGCGGTCACCACGCCGATGTCGCGGACCCGCCCGGCACGGTTGGAGAAAGACGTGGCCTCCTCCTCGGGACGGCCGTAGAGCTTGACGAGCATCGCGCCCGCGACGTTGAACCGCTCGGTCATCATCGAGCCCATTTCCGCGTCAAGCTGCATTCCCGCTCTGGTAACGCGCTGCATGCGGCGGCCGACCAACCGCGCGGGCAAGATGAAGAGCGGCACAAGGACCAGTGAGACGACCGTGACCAGCCACGACAAGTAGAACATCGTGGCGAGCACGAGGATCAGGCTGATGATGTTCGACACCACAGATGACAACGTGCCTGTGAGCGCCTGCTGTGCTCCGATCACGTCACTGTTCAGACGGCTCACCAGCGATCCGGTCTGTGTCCTTGTGAAGAACGCGATCGGCTGACGCTGCACGTGCCTGAACACCTGGCTGCGCAGGTCGTAGATGAGGCTCTCGCCGATCCGCGCCGAATACCACCTGCTCGCAAGCCCAAGGCCGGAATCGAACACGGCGAGGGCCGCCACTACGGCGGCGAGCACGAGCACCACCTGGCTGTTCCGCTTCAGAATGCCGTCGTCGATGATGTTGCGGAACAGCAGCGGGTTCACCACCGTGATGGCCGCGTCGGCGGCAGTGATCAGCAGGAACAGGGCCAGCTCGAGACGGTACGGCTTCGCGTAGGAGGCGATACGGCGCACCGTGCCAGGCTGGAGCTTCTGCTGCGTCACCGATGGGTCGCGCCGAAATGACCACATCATGCGCATGCCGCTGAACTCCATGTCCGCCGAACCTCCCTGGCGCGCTGCTTCTTCCCTTGTCGGCGCCGCGATGGCCGCGAGCGCTTCTGCCCGTGGCGAACACGGCGAAAGGCTGCGAAACGCTGGCCAGCGCCAGCGCCACGGCTGGCCGCGCCAGCGTATGACCCCGTGCTCGAGGCGAAGTCCGGCCGCGGGAAGCGCTGCGACGAGGGATGTCCGGGTTGGCCCCCGGTAATGCCGTGACGAGCGGTCCGGGGTCGGCCCCCCGGGCACGCGTGATCAAGGTCCGGGGGCCGACCTTCAGGCTTGGACTGGCGGCCTCAGCGCCGCGGAAGCCGGGCCGTTGGTGTGCACTGGCCAGGAAGGTCTGCGCGGCCGCTCGCTCCCCGTCCCCGATTGCACTGTTGCGTCAAGACTTGGCCTTGCCCCGGGTGGCGCCGCCGCGACCGCGCAAGCGCACGCCAGACTCGGTGAGGATCCGGTGTACAAAGCCGTACGACCGGCCGGTCGCACCAGCGAGAGACCGGATGCTCTCGCCGGACTCGTACCTCTTCTTCAGGTCCGCGGCGAGCTTGGTGCGATCGGCACCGGTCACGCGAGTGCCTTTCTTGAGGGTGTCGGTCACAAGTACCTCCCGTGATGTGGAGTGACCTCAGCGTTACCGTCCCTCGCCATGATCACGCATTAACGCTAGATCGGCTACCCACATCGAGGCAAACGATCACTTCTTTTTTAGTAAGAGTGGCTTATGCGAGCGCGACCAGATCGGCGAACTCCTCGTCCCAGGTGTCTTCGATCCCGTCGGGCAGCAGCATGACCCGCTGCGGCGCCAGCGCCTCCACCGCGCCCTCATCGTGTGTCACCAGGACGATCGCGCCACGGTAGGTGCGCAGCGCGGAGAGGATCTCCGCACGGCTCGCCGGGTCAAGGTTGTTGGTCGGCTCGTCGAGCAACACGACGTTGGCGCCGGACACGACCAGCAGCGCGAGAGCAAGCCGGGTCTTCTCGCCACCGGACAGTACCTTTGCCGGTTTGTTCACGTCGTCGCCAACGAACAAGAACGATCCGAGTATCCGGCGCTGCTCGCGCTCCGCGAGTTCAGGCGCCGCGGACCGCATGTTCTCGAGCACGGTTGCTTCCGGGTCGAGCGTCTCGTGTTCCTGCGCGTAGTAGCCCAGTCGCAGCCCGTGCCCGGCGTTGATCTCGCCTGTGTCCGGCGCCTCGAGCCGAGCGAGCAGCCGCAACAGCGTCGTCTTGCCCGCGCCGTTGAGGCCGAGGACGACGATGCGGCTGCCGCGGTCGACCGCGAGGTCGACGCCGGCGAATACCTCGAGCGAGCCGTAGCTCTTCGACAGCCCCGACGCTGAAAGCGGGACCCGGCCGCAGGGCGCTGGGGTCGGAAAACGCAGCCGGGCGACGCGGTCGGCCCGCTGCTCCGGCGCGGTGCGGGCGAGCAACTGCTTGGCGCGGCGCTCCATCCCCTGCGCGGCTCTGGCCTTGGTGGCCTTCGCGCGCATCCGGTCCGCCTGGGCCTGCAGCGCCGCCGCGCGGCGTTGCGCGGTTGCCCGCTCACGTCGGCGGCGGCGCTCGGCCGCGTCACGCTCGTCCAGATACGCTCGCCAGCCGACGCTGTGCATGTCGAGCACGCAGCGGTTGGCGTCGAGATGGAAGACCTTGTTGACGACGGCCTCGAGCAGCGCCGCGTGGTGGCTGATGACCACGAGGCCGCCGCGATGCGCCTTCAGGTGATCGCGCAGCCAGATGATGGAGTCCAAATCGAGGTGGTTGGTCGGCTCGTCGAGCAGCAGCGTCTCCGCGCCGCTGAACAAGATCCGGGCCAGCTCGACGCGGCGCCGCTGACCGCCGGACAGGAGGCGAAGCGGCTGCCCGAGCACCCGGTCCGGCAGGCCGAGGCTCGCGGCCATCGATGCCGCCTCCGCTTCGGCGGCATAGCCGCCAAGCACGTGCAGCCGATCCTCGAGCCGCGCGTACGCGTGGATCGCGGCGTCCCTGCGGGCGGCCGTCTCGCCCATCTGCCGCTCCATCTGACGCTGCGCCGTGCGCATCCCGTGGAGCACCTCGTCCAGGCCGCGGGCGGACAAGATCCGGTCCAGAGCGAGGCTCTCCCGCCTCGGGTGACGCGGGTCGTCTCCCAGGGCCGGCGTCTCGCCGCCGCGCGTGTCCTGGGGGAGGTAACCGACGGCGCCTGCGCGGCGCACCACACCCGCCGCGGGCAGCGCCTCGCCGGCGAGCACGCGGGCAAGGGTGGTTTTGCCCGCACCGTTCCTGCCGACCAGGCCAATGCGGTCGCCCGGGGAGATCTGAAATGACGCACCTTCCAACAGGAGCTGCGCGCCGGCCCGCAGCTCAAGTTCAGATGCGGTGATCATGGAAGATGCCACTCCTTTTTGTGACGCGAAGGCTCCGGGCCTCCCCGCGGCGAGCCAGCTTGCACAGACCTCATCGGCGCGTCGGCCCAGCCGACGACACGCACGTCACATTTAGAGCGGCAGCACGCAATCAACTGTACGTGGCTCGCACGCTGGGCTGCTACTCGAATGTGGTGCCGCTACCCGGCGCGGCGGACCGCAGGGTCTTGGCGGGTGGGTTCGATCAGCCGGATCCGGACCGCGCGGAACAGGCGTGGCGTGTCACGCAGCACAGCGAGCCTGGGCTCAGGCACGGTGAGGAACCGCTCCACGGCGACTTCGAGGAACGGCCGGAGCCGGCCATCTTCGCGGATACGGCCGATGGCGAGCCGGTCCCCGCCTGCCACGACGGCATCGAGCTTCCCGGCGAATGGCTCGAAGACGCCAAGCGCGGCATCGGCGGCGGCGGTCAGCGCCTGGCCCGCCTGCTTCTCCCGCCGGCGCGCGAACCGCTGCTGTGACGTGCCGCCTGCCGCGGTGCGGCCATGGACGAGCCGCGAGCCCGTCTTGGACGCCGCGAGGCGCGGCGGCGCGCCCGAGAACACCCCGGCCGCATAGCCTCCGAGCCGGACGAGAAGCACGCCGACCGTTCGGTCCGCCGCGGCGTGCGCGGCGATCAGGTCGGCCACTGCCGCGGGATCCGCGCCCTCCAGCCCGTCGGCGCCGCCGGACGACTGACCGGCGGGCCAACGCAATGGTGGGAATGGTATGTGACACTCTGCGATGGCGCCGTCCGCACACAGGTACCGAACGGCTGCCGCCACTGGCACAATGTCCGCCGCGCCGTGCCGCTCAACGAACGCGGACAGCCAGTTGACGATGCGTTCCGGGGGAATGTCGAGCCATCGCCCACCGCTGAGCGTGCCACCTCGTGCCGAAATCTCCACTACGCAACGCCTCCATGCGTTTACTATCCGAAGGAGCCTAACTACTTTAGGCGGGGGTTCGGTTGAGGTACCCCTACGGGGCTGACGCTGAATCGGGGTTCCGGGGGTCCTCCCCCGGTCCACATCGGGGGTTCCGGGGGGTCGTCCCCCCGGGCTAACACTGGGGGCGGGCGTTGACGACGATACGATCCGAGCCTGCCGCAGCGGCGGGATTGCATGCCAATGGGCTGGAACACGCGCTTTCCGCTGCGGCGAGGGACAGGGCTCGCGTTGCTGAACTCTTGGCGGAACTCTCCCGCAGCCGCCTGTGGCTACCGCTGCCCGACGATGGCGGACCGGTCACCGATGGCCACGCGCTAACGCTACCGACCGTTAGGTATCTCGACGACGAGTTTGTGCCGGCCTACACATCGGCCGGTCAGCTCAATCGGGTGCTCGGCGGAAACGATAGCGAAACGGCGCAGGACGGGCCGGCGCCCGGGCGCGCGGCACCGGTGCCGCACGCTGTCGTGCCTGCCGCCGAGCTGGCCCGCCTGCTTCCTACCGGGCTCGGCATCGCGCTGAACCCAGGTGCCGCGGTCAGCGTTCCCATCTATCCGGACGACGTCGCCTACCTTGCGAGCACTCACACAAGCGCCGGCGGTTCCAGGATCAGCTTCGGCCGTCCGCCCACAGAGCCGACCAGGCTTCTCGGCGCAGTGGCGGCGGGCCTGCGTGGCATACGTGCCGCGCAGTCGGCCACCCGGGCATGGCTCACCACAGACAGCGGACAAGGTCTCATCATCGGCGTCGCGCTGGACGACCCGGGCAACGCTGCGGCTCAGCAGGCCGTGCTTGCCGCGGTGACCGATGCGGTTGCCGTCGCGCAACCGCGGTTTCCCGTCGATGTGGCGTTCCCGGGCGAGTGCGAGCCTGGACCGCTGGAGGAATGGACCGCCGGCCATGCGCCGCCTTTCTATGTGCGGCGCTGATCGTCCAGGGTAGCCTTGATCGCTCTTGCCAAATGCCGGTGCGACGGCAGGCGGGAAGCCGACGGTGGGCGGCGCAGAAGCCAGTGAAGCGCCGCGCCCGCGCCGGTAGCCGGACGGGTCAGACGTTGAAGCCGAGGGCGCGGAGCTGCTCGCGGCCGTCCTCGGTTATCTTGTCTGGCCCCCATGGTGGAAGCCAGACCCAGTTGATGCGGAATCCCGGGACGATGCCTTCGAGAGCTTCCGCGGCCTGATCTTCGATCACGTCGGTGAGCGGGCACGCGGCGCTTGTGAGCGTCATGTCGATGATCGCCGCGCCGTCCGCGCCGAGGTCCACGCCGTAGACCAGGCCCAGGTCCACGACGTTGATGCCGAGTTCGGGGTCCACAACGTCGCGGAGCGCCTCGAGGACCTCGGCCTTGTCCGCCTCGCGCGCGTCACCATTGGCCTCGTCGGCCTGGCTTGGCTGCTGCTGGGTGATCGCGTCCTGGTTCATCGTGCCTGGCCTGCCTTTCCGTCCAGAGCCCGTACCGTCGCGTCCTTCCATGCCATCCAGCTGAGCAGGGCGCACTTTATCCGAGCTGGGTACTTCGCCACGCCTGCGAAGGCGACGGCGTCCTCGAGCTTGTCCTCGTCCGGCTCGCGTTCTCCGCGGGATTGCATGAGCGCGAGAAACTCATCGCCAACCGCCAGCGCCTGACTGACGGTCTTGCCGATGACGAGGTCTGTCATCACCGACGCGCTTGCCTGGCTGATCGAGCAGCCAAGCGCGTCATAGGAGACATCGGCCACGGTGACATCGCCATGGGCGTCCGCCGCGGCGCCGCCATTAACGCTGCCAAGCTGAACTCGTACGGTCACCTCGTCACCGCAAACGGGGTTCACATGATGCACCTCGGCGTCGAACGGCGCCCGCAGTCCTTTGTGGTGCGGGTGACGGTAGTGATCCAGGATGATCTCCTGGTACATCGACTCGAACTGCATAACCTTTCCACCAGCTCAGCCGCCTATGAAGAACCGCTGCGCGGAGCGGATCCCCTCGGCCAGTGCGGTTACCTCCTCTTCGGTGTTGTACACGTAGAACGTCGCCCGCGTGCTCGCCTGGACCTGATACCTGCGGTGCAACGGCCAGGCGCAGTGATGCCCCGTCCGCACCGCGATGCCAAGCTCGTCGAGCACCTGCCCGACATCGTGCGGATGAATGCCATCCACGGTGAACGCGACCGCGCCGCCACGATCGTGGGTGTCGGCGGGGCCGAGGATCCGCACACCGGGGACATCGCCGAGGGTCGCCAGCGCATGGGCGGTGAGCATCTGCTCGTGCGCTGCCACATTGGTCATGTCCAGGCCCGACAGGTAGCGGCAGGCCTCGGCGAGCCCAACCGCCTGTGCGGCCATCGGAACCCCGGCCTCGAACCGCTGCGGCGGCGGCAGGAAGGTCGAGCCTTCCATCCGCACAACCTCGATCATCGAGCCGCCGGTGAGGAAGGGCGGCATCCCCTCAAGCAGCTCACGGCGGCCCCATAGCACACCGATGCCGGACGGCCCGAGCATCTTATGCCCGGAGAAGGCGAGGAAGTCCACGCCCAGGGTGCGCACGTCCACCGGCTGGTGCGGAACCGACTGCGCGGCGTCGGCGAGAACCAGCGCGCCGGCCTGGTGCGCGCGCCGTGCTATCTCGGTGACAGGCGGAACGGTTCCAAGCACGTTCGACTGGTGCGTCAGCGCGACGATCTTCGTGCGTTCGCTGATCAGCTCGCCGAGGGGGGCCAGGTCGAGTCGGCCGTCTTCAGTCAGGCCGAACCAGCGCAGCGTCGCGCCCGTCCGCTGGCAGAGCTGCTGCCACGGCACGAGGTTGGCGTGGTGCTCCATCTCTGTGACGAGCACCTCGTCGCCCGGGCCGATTGCGAACCGGCGAGCGGGGTCGTCGGCCGGCGCCGTTGCCGCGTTGCTCATCGCGTAGGCCACCAGGTTGATCGCCTCGGTTGCGTTCTTGGTGAACACGATCTCGCTGGGCTGCGCGCCGATGAACGCGGCCACCGTGGCGCGCGCGTCCTCGTACGCGTCGGTCGCCTCCTCCGCGAGCAGGTGGGCGCCACGGTGCACGGCGGCGTTGTGGCGCTGATAAAACTCCCGCTCGGCGTCGAGCACCTGGCGGGGTTTTTGCGAGGTGGCCCCCGAGTCGAGGTAGATCAGCCGGTTGCCGCCCCGCACGGTCCTCGCGAGGATGGGAAAGTCCGCGCGGATCTTCTCCACGTCCAGCGGGGCGGAGTGGGTCGCCGCGTCGCCCGGCGGAGCGGCCGCGGCGCCCAGCGCCGCCTGATCCGGGGCGCGCGTTGCGGCGGTCTGCGGTGTCACGGTCATGTCAATGCGCCTGCTTTCACGAACCGCTCGTAACCCTGCGACTCCAGCGTCTCCGCCAGCTCTGGGCCACCCTCCTCTACGATCGTTCCGCCGACAAACACGTGGACGAAGTCGGGTTTCACATAACGCAGGATCCTGGTGTAGTGGGTGATGAGCAGCACGCCGTGAGCGGGGTCTGCGCGGAAGCGGTTGACGCCCTCGGCGACCACCTTGAGCGCGTCGATGTCGAGCCCTGAGTCCGTTTCATCCAGGATCGCGATCTTGGGCTGAAGCAACTCGAGCTGAAGGATCTCGTGCCGCTTCTTCTCACCACCGGAGAAGCCCTCGTTCAGGTTGCGCTCGGCGAAGGCGGGATCGATGGCCAGCCGTGCCATCGCGCCGCGCATGTCCTTCATGAAGTCGCGCAGCTTGGGCGCCTCGCCCCGCACCGCGGTGACGGCGGTGCGCAGGAAGTTCGACACCGACACTCCTGGCACCTCGACCGGGTACTGCATGGCGAGGAACAACCCGGCACGGGCGCGCTGATCCACGCCCATGGCGAGGACGTCCTGCCGCGTGCCACCATCGCTCAGGGTCACGGTCCCGCTGGTGACCTGATACTTGGGGTGGCCCGCGATCGCGTACGCGAGGGTCGACTTGCCTGAACCGTTGGGACCCATGATCGCGTGGGTCTGCCCAGCCGGCACGGTCAGGTCGACGCCTCGCAGTATTTCCTTGCGCGCTCCTGTGGCATCCGCAACGGCGACGTGCAGGTCGTGGATCTCAAGGGTGGCCATGGTCGGTTATGTCTCCGGTTCGCTGTCTCTCGGGTGTTTGGTGTCAGGTGGTTGGTGTCAGGTGTGGTTGGCATCCGATGCTGTCGTCTTCGGCCTGGAGAGCGAGACGTACACGTCGTCGCCTTCGACCTTCACGGGGAAGGTTGGCACCGCCACGGTGGCCGGCGGCCCTGTCGCTTCTCCGCTGCGCAGATCGAAGCAGGACCCGTGCAGCCAGCATTCGATCGTGTGGTCGTACACCTCGCCCTCCGACAGCGCGACCTCCTCATGTGAGCAGACGTCGAGCAGGGCGAAGACCTCATCTGAGGTGCGCACGACCGCCACCGGCGTGCCGTCCACCTCGACGCCGATGGTGCCGTCCTCCGGCAGCTCCGACAGCGCGCACACCCGCACAAAGGTGGATAGATCTGTCATGACAGCGCCTCCTGAAACGCCTTTTCTGCCGTCGGGGCCACGGGCTCCGGCACGCGCGCGTCAGCCGAACGGAGCAGCTCGGCCTCGATAGCCTCCGCGACCCTGGCGCGCAGGATGGGAACCTCGATCCGCTCTATCAGCTCGCCAAAGAAGCCCCTGATCACCAGCCACCGCGCCTCCTGGTAGGGGATGCCGCGCGCCATCAGGTAGAAGAGGTGAATGTCCTCCAGCCGCCCGCTCGCGCTCGCGTGCCCAGCCCCGATCACCTCGCCGGTCAGGATCTCCAGGTTGGGCACCGAGTCCACCCGGGTGCCGTCGGTGAGAACCAGGTTGCGGTTGTGCTCATAGGTGTCTGTGCCGGTTGCCTCCGGCCGGATGATCACATCGCCGATCCATACGGCGTGCGCGCCCTCGCCCTGGAGCGCCCCTTTGTACTCCACTCTGCTGCGGCAGTCCGGCTGGGCGTGATCGACGAACAGCCGGTGCTCGAGGTGTTGTCCCGCGTCGGTGAAATAGAGGCCGAGGAGTTCGGCGTCCCCGCCGGGCCCGGTGTAGCGGACCGACGGGGCCAGCCTGACCACGGCACCGCCGAGCGTGACCGCGGTGTGCTTGAAACGAGCGTCCTTGCCCAGTTGCGCGTGGTGGTGTGACAGATGCACCGCGTCGTCCGCCCAGCCTTGCAGGGTTACCACAGACAGCGAGGCGCCGTCGCCAACCGCGAACTCCACGTTGTCCGCATAGGTGGCGCTGCCGGAGTGGTCGAGCACAATGAGGGCGGAAGCGTTCGGCGCCACGTCCACGAGCACGTGGCCGAACGCGGCCTTGTCGTGGCCGGCCGGAGCGCCGCGCAACGACAGGACGGTTGGCCGGGAAGCCACCGCCTCGTGCGGCACTGTGACGACGGTCGCCCGCTCAAACGACGAGTACGCGAGCGCGCTCACCCGGTCGGTTGGAACGTAGGCGCGGCCGAGCCTGCGATCGTCGCGGCCGACCACCTCGAGGGTGACCTCGGGCGCGGCATCGGACTCGACGCTGACGCCGCTGGCGGCCTGTCGCTCCGCCGGGCTGGCACTGGCTGCGGGGGGTCCGGGGGGTCGCTCCCCCGGGCTGGCACGGTGAAGATCGCGAAGGCGGCGCAGCGGTGTGAACCGCCACTCCTCCTCCCGGCCCGTTGGCACCGGGAAGTCTGCCGTCTCGTAGGACTCACGCCCATGCAGCCTCGACAGGGGGACCGCCGCTGCTTCAAGGGTCCCCTGAGCTCTCCCCATCAGCCGACTGCCCCCTCCATCTGGAGCTCAATCAGCCGGTTGAGTTCCAGCGCGTACTCCATGGGCAGTTCGCGCGCGATCGGCTCAACGAACCCGCGGACGATGGTCGCCATCGCCTCGTCTTCTGTCATGCCGCGGCTCATCAGGTAGAACAGCTGCTCCGCAGACACCTTGGAGACGGTGGCCTCGTGGCCCATCTCCACGTCGTCCTCGCGCACGTCCACATACGGATAGGTGTCGGACCGGCTGACGGTGTCGATGAGCAGCGCGTCGCACTTGACGGTGGACTTGGACTGGCTCGCGCCCTCCTGCACCTGAACAAGCCCGCGGTAGGACGTGCGGCCACCGCCCCGCGCCACCGACTTGGACACGATCGTGGACGACGTGTGCGGCGCGCAGTGCACCATCTTCGCCCCGGCGTCCTGATGCTGATGCTCTCCAGCGAACGCGACGGAGAGGGTCTCCCCCCGCGCGTGCTCGCCCATCAGGTACACGGCCGGGTACTTCATGGTGACCTTGGAGCCGATGTTGCCGTCAATCCACTCCATCGTCGCGCCCTGGTAGGCGACGGCCCGCTTGGTGACCAGGTTGTAGACGTTGTTCGACCAGTTCTGGATGGTCGTGTACCTGCAGCGGGCGTCCTTCTTCACGATGATCTCGACGACCGCGGAGTGCAGCGAATCCGACTTGTAGATCGGTGCCGTGCAGCCCTCCACGTAGTGTACGTAGGCGCCTTCGTCAACGATGATGAGCGTCCGCTCGAACTGCCCCATGTTCTCGGTGTTGATACGGAAGTACGCCTGCAGCGGTATCTCCACGTGCACGCCCTTCGGCACGTAGATGAACGAACCGCCAGACCACACGGCCGTGTTCAGCGACGCGAACTTGTTGTCACCGGGCGGGATCACCGTGCCGTAGTACTCCTGGAACAGTTCCGGGTGCTCGCGAAGCCCGGTGTCGGTGTCGAGGAAGAGGACGCCCTTTTCCTCCAGGTCCTCGCGGATCTTGTGGTAGACGACTTCGCTCTCGTACTGCGCGGCCACCCCGGCGATCAGGCGCTGCTTTTCCGCCTCGGGGATGCCGAGCCTGTCGTAGGTGTTCTTGATGTCCGCGGGCAGCTCGTCCCAGCTAGCCGCCTGCTTCTCGGTCGACCTGACGAAGTACTTGATGTTCTCGAAGTCGATGTCGCGCAGGTCGGCGCCCCACGTCGGCAGCGGCTTTTTCCTGAACAGCCGCAGCCCCCGCAGACGCAGGTCGAGCATCCATTCCGGCTCGTGCTTCTTGGCCGAGATGTCCCGCACGACCTCCTCGGACAGACCGCGACGCGCGGAGGCGCCCGCGACGTCGGTGTCCGCCCAGCCGAACTTGTATCGGTCAAGGCCCTCGAGTTCAGGGCGCGTAGTTGTAGTCATGAACTGAGCCCTCCGGACTCGGTGTTCGGGTTGGTTTTCTGCGTGCCTGTCCTTTCCGGCGACCTCACGAGTGCGAGGTCGGTGACATGGGTCGTGCAGATGCCGTCACCGTGCGCGATCGTGGCGAGCCGTTGCACCGGCGTGCCGAGCAAGCGGCCGAACGCCTCGGTCTCTGCCTCGCAAAGCTGCGGGAACTCGGCCGCCACGTGCGCGACGGGGCAGTGATGCTGGCACAGTTGCTGTCCCCCACCTGCGGGCGCGACGCCTGCCGATGCCGCGTATCCGTCGGCGGTGAGCGCCTCGGCGAGCGCCTCGACCCGCTCCGCGGCCGATGCGGCCTCGGCAACCGGCCGGTACCGCCACTCAAGCTCGGCGATCTGCTCCCTGGCGAACTCGGCGACGGCCTCGGGACGGGTTCGCGCGAGGAACCGCAGCGCGTTGGTGGCCAGATCGTCGTAGGCGTGCTCGAAGGCGCTGCGGCCCGCGTCGGTGATGGCGAACAATTTCGCCGGACGGCCCCTGCCCCTGTTGCCGTAGGTCCGCGCCTTTCGCACCTCGATCATTTCGTCGGCGAGCAGTGCGTCGAGGTGCCGCCGTATCGCCGCGGGCGTGAGCCCGAGCCGCGTGCTGAGCGCAAAGGCCGTGATCGGCCCGTTTTCGAGTATGAGCCTCGCAACCCGCGCCCTGGTGCCATGTTCGGCGCCGGTGCGCATGTCGGCAGCGCGCGGCTGGCTGCGGGCGTGGTCGCCCGCTGCCCCAGTGATCGCGTCTAGCTGCCGCATGTTTTTCACAACATCAGTGTGGCGTAAATCCATCCCGCGGTGCAACGCGGCGGCCGATCACACAAGCGCCCGTTGCCGCATCCTCGACCGGCGGCGGATCCCACGCCGGCCCACGATAGGGCGAAGCACCCTTATGGCTCAGTCTTTGCCCGATTTCGGGCAGAACCTTGACCGAAAGGGTGTGCGATTGGCACCCTGCCGTTGTGCCACATTCTCCCCCTAACGATCTTGTTCGCCATGTCGCGGCAACCACGGGACTGCAGCCGAACATGGCGGAACGAGTCGTCGCCGATGTGACCGCCTACTTCGGCGAAACGGCCGTGGAGTTCGTCCGCCGAAGGCACGCCGAGCTGCACCGCCGCCAGTACAAGAATCCCCAGATCTGGCCGCTGATCATTGACGAGCTAGCGGACCGCCCGGTCGCCGCGCCCACGCTCTCGCAGCGCCAGCTCCGCCGGATCGTCTACGGCTGACAGAAAGGACCACCGCTGTGTGCGGGATCGTCGGTTACATCGGCCAGCGCCAGGCCAGCCCGATTCTGCTCGAAGGGCTGCACAGGCTGGAATACCGCGGCTACGACTCGGCCGGGATCGCGGTGGTCCACCGCGGCCGACTGCGGGTGACAAAGGCCGCGGTTCGGGTGGCCGGCCTGCGCGACCTTGTCGGGGCGCCCACCACGGCGACCGTCGGGGTCGGGCACACCCGGTGGGCCACGCACGGCGAGCCGAACGACGTCAACGCTCACCCGCACACCGACGCAAGCGGCCGGGTCGCGGTCGTACACAACGGGATCATCGAGAATGCCGAACGGCTGCGCAGCGAACTCACCGCCGGCGGCGTGACACTCGTCTCTGAGACAGACACCGAGGCACTCGCCCACCTCATCGCCGCCGCGATTGCCGCCGGCGCCAGCTCGCTCGAGGACGCGGTGCGCGCGGCGCTAGTGCGGGTCGAGGGCGCCTACGGGCTGCTTGTGCTCGACTCTCGCCGTCCCGGCGAGCTGGTGGTGGCGCGCAATGGCAGCCCGATCGTGCTCGGCGTCGGCGAGGACGAGATGTTCGTCGCCTCGGACGTGGCCGCGCTTGTGCGCCACACCCAGCAGGTCGTCTACCTCGATGACGGCGAGCTCGCCACGGTGCGCGCGCACGAGTTCTACACGAGCACGCTGGAGGCGCGCCGCACCGACAAGGTGCCGACCACGGTCGATCTCACCAGCGAGGACTACGAGCTCGGCGGCTACGCCGACTACATGCGCAAGGAGATACACGAGCAACCGGATGCCGTGCGGCGCGCCCTGCTCGGCAGGCTCGACGACAGGTTCGCCACAGCGCGGCTGGGCGGCATTGAGGTCACCGCGCGCGACGTGCACTCCATTCGCCGGGTGACCTTCCTCGGCTGCGGCTCCGCCTACTACGCGGGCCAGATGGGCGCGGCGCTCGTCGAAGAGCTCGCGCGGATCCCCGCCGACGCGGAGCCGGCGTCGGAGTTCCGCTACCGCAACCCGGTCGTCGATCCGCACACGCTGTTCGTCGCGGTCAGCCAGTCAGGCGAGACGGCCGACACCCTCGCCGCGGTTGCCGAGCTCAAGCGAAAGGGCGGCAGGGTGGCGGGCGCCGTCAATGTGGTCGGCAGCTCGATCGGGCGGGCCTGCGGCAACGGCATCTTCCTGCACGCCGGGCCAGAGGTGGCCGTCGCCTCGACCAAGGCGTTCACCAACATGGCTGTCTCGTTCGCCATGCTCGGCCTGCTGTTCGGCCGGGTCCGCGACCTGTCGGTGGCCGACGGGCGCCGGATCGTGGCGGGCCTGCGCGCCCTGCCCGGGCAGATCGCGGAGATTCTCGCCGGAGAAGAGGCGATCGCGGAGGTCGCCCTCAGGTATGCGGGCGCGCAGCACATGTTCTTCCTCGGCCGGGTGCGCGGCTGGTCGGTGGCCCGCGAGGGCGCGCAGAAGCTCAAGGAGATCTCCTACGTACATGCCGAGGCGTATCAGGCGTCCGAGCTGAAGCACGGCCCGCTCGCCCTGATCGACCAGAGCATGCCGACGGTCACGATCGTGCCGGGCGACGAACTGCTCGCCAAGCACGTCGCCACGATAGAGGAGGTGCGGGCGCGCGGCGGCCCGGTCGTCGCCGTGACGAACGCGGACCTGCCTTCCGGCCTCGCCGACGCCGTGATCAAGGTGCCGTGCAACGAGCCTGAGCTGAATCCCATCCTGCTCACGGTTCCGCTGCAGCTCTTCGCTTACCACACGGCGCAAAAGCTCGGCCGCGATATCGACAAGCCACGCAACCTGGCCAAGAGCGTCACCGTGGAGTAAGAGCCTGCTTGACAACCCAGGTTCGGGGTGCTGGCCGGCGCGCCTTCGGCGCGACGGAGAGCCGGTCATCTGGACGAGCATGGCAAGGCCGCAGCCTGAAGGCGTGCCTGGAAGGCACGTCGAGGGCGAGAACGCAGCCAGGCGAAGTCCAGGGGCCGGCGAGCCGGATCGGGGTTGTCAAGCAAGCTCTTAGACCCGTGGAACGCGGCCGCAGCCCCCTGCACGAGCCCCGCGCGGCCAAGAAGGCGCTTCTGACCGACCACTAGACTCCGACCGTGAGGGTGAGCGAGCGGCACGCCACGCCGGCCGTTGAGGTCGCCGCGCTGACCAAGCGGTACGGCCGGCCCGGCAGAAACGGGACGGTGACCGCGGTGGACGGCCTGTCCCTGCGCGCCGGACGCCGCGAGGTGACCGCGCTGCTTGGGCCGAATGGAGCCGGCAAGACCACAACGGTGGAGATCTGCGCGGGTTACCGGCGGCCGGACGCCGGCCTGGTGCGGGTTCTCGGCCTCGATCCGGTCCGCGATGCGCGGGCGCTACGGCCCCGGGTCGGCGTGATGCCACAGTCGGGCGGCATTCCGCCCGCCGCGCGCCCCGCCGAGTACCTCCGCCTGATGGCGAGCTTCCATGCCCGTCCCGTCGATCCTGACATGCTGTTTGACCGGCTCGGGCTCACCGGCGCCGTCCGGACGCCCGTGCGGCGGCTGTCGGGCGGCCAGCAGCAGCGGCTCTCCCTCGCCGCAGCCGTGATCGGCCGGCCCGAGCTGCTGTTCCTCGACGAGCCCACGGCCGGGCTCGACCCACAGGCCCGCCGGGCCACGTGGGACCTGATAACCGAACTGCGCGCGGTCGGCGTGAGCGTCGTGCTCACCACCCACCTCATGGACGAGGCCGAACGCCTGGCGGACCACGTCGCGATCATTGACCACGGCCGCCTCGTCGCGGCCGGCACTCCTGCCGCGCTGACCGGCGGACGCCAGCAGCTCAGGCTGCGCGCCCGGCCGGGTCTTGAGCTGGCCGGCCTGCTGGCCGAACTGCCGCCGGGCAGCTCCGCGAACGAGTCTCCGGCCGGGAACTACGTGATAGAAGCCGGCGAGCACGACGCCGGAGCGCCGGCATTGCTCGCCGGCCTCGCTGCCTGGTGCCGCGCACAGCGCGTCCGGCCTGATGACGTGCGGGTCGCCACCCGCACGCTGGAGGACGTGTTCCTCGAGCTGACCGGGCGGGAGCTGCGCACGTGAGCGAGACCGACAAGACCGCCACGGGCATCCTCCGCCAGGCGGCGCCCGCACCCAAAGCGACGTCTGCAGGAGGCGCAGCCGTTAAGGATAATGATCTGTCGCCCGCTCCCGGTGCGGCGCCGCTTCGCCGCATGGTCGTGGCGCAGGCCGTCTTCGACGCACGGAGCCTGCTGCGCAACGGTGAGCAACTGCTGCTCACCCTGGTCATCCCGGTGCTGCTGCTCGCCGGATTCAGCGAGGCGCCTGTGCTCAGCCTGGGGCACAGCCGCCGGGTCGATTTCCTGGCCCCGGGGATCATCGCGCTCGCCGTCATGTCGACGGCATTCACCAGCCAGGCGATCGCCACCGGCTTCGAGCGCCGCTACGGCGTGCTGAGGCGCCTTGGCGTGACGCCGCTTTCGCGCGGCGGGCTGGTCGCCGCCCGCACCGTGACCGTGCTCGGCATCGAGATCGTGCAACTGGTTGTGATCGCGGCGGTGGCGCTGGGGCTCGGGTGGGCGCCGCGCGGCGGTTGGACAGCTGTCGTGGCGGTGCCGCTGCTGCTGATCGCGGGCACCGCCGCGTTCAGCGGTCTTGGCCTGCTGCTGGCAGGAACGCTGCGCGCCGAGGCCACCCTTGCCGCCGCCAACCTCGTGTACCTGGTGCTGCTTGGCCTCGGCGGCGTCATGTTCCCGCTGTCGAAGTTCCCTTCTGGCATGCGCGGCGTCGTCGAGCTGCTGCCCATTTCCGCGCTCTCCGGCGGCTTGCGGTCCGTCCTGCAGCACGGAGCCGCGCTGCCGCTTCGCGATCTGGTCATCCTCGTCATCTGGGCCATCGCCGGCCTGGTGCTCGCGGCGCGGACGTTCCGTTGGGACTGAGCCGACTATTGGGCCGGCTATCAGGCCCGCCATTGGGCCGGCTATTGGGCCGGCGATGACGGCTCTGACCAACGAGGCCTACGGATCAGGCGGGACCCGCGGTGCGCGGCTCAGGCCTGCCGCGATCCTCGGCGCCCTGCCGCCGTCTGCTCTGATCCTGGCCGGGATCGTCTCCGTGCAGGTGGGCGCGGGCCTTGCCAAGCAACTGTTCGCGGTGGTGCCGCCAGCGGCTGTGACCCTGCTGCGGTTGTGGTCGTCCGCCCTCCTGCTGCTGTTGCCGAGCACGCGCGCGGTCTGGCGGGCGTTCCGCCCAGCCGACAGGGCGTCGCGGCGACCGGCCTTGCGCTCCCTCGCCGTGGCCGCCGGGTTCGGCCTGGTGCTTGCGGCCATGAACTTCGCCATCTACCAGTCGTTCGCGCGAATACCGCTGGGCGTCGCGGTCACCATCGAGTTCCTCGGGCCGCTCAGCGTCGCGGTCGCCGCCTCACACCGCGTGCTTGACCTGGCCTGGGTGGGGCTCGCGGGAAGCGGCGTCGCGCTTCTCACCGGCGACGGCGGGCGCATCACCGTCGCTGGTGTGGCATACGCGCTGGTCGCCGCCGGTTGCTGGGCCGCTTACATACTGCTGAGCGTCGCGACAGGGCGCCGGTTCGCCGGCTCGACGGGGCTCACGATCGCGATGGTGGTTGGCGCGCTCGCGATCACTCCGGTCGGCGCGGTGGCCGGAGGCGCCGCGCTGCTGCGTCCCGACGTGCTGGCCATCGGCGCAGGCATAGGCCTGCTCTCCTCGGTCATTCCCTACTCGCTCGAGCTCGAGGCGCTGCGCAGGATGCCGCCGCGGGTGTTCGGGATCCTGATGAGTCTCGAACCCGCGGTGGCGGCGCTCGTCGGGCTGGTTCTGCTCGGCCAGGTGCTCTCGGTGCGCGAATGGTTCGCCATCGGCTGCGTCATGGTGGCCTGCATCGGCGCGACGCGAGCAAGCTCGGCAAGCACGCCGGAGGCGTGACCGTGCGACGCCTCCTACGATGAGAAGGTGGCCGGCAACGTCAGCACTCCCACGGGGGACGCCGCCGAAGGCAGGGCGGGGGGTTCCGCGGTGTCGCCCACCCGGGTCGCCACCGCGCGGCTGGCGGCGGCTCTGTGGACGCCGAGCCCGCGGACCTTGCGCAACGGCGCGCTTGCCGCCCTGGTCGCCAACTCCGGGATCATCGTGACCGGCGCGGCGGTCAGGCTGACCAAATCCGGGCTCGGCTGCCCGGACTGGCCCAAATGCACCGCAGGAAGCCTTGTGGCGGCCCGCACGCCGGGTCAGACCATCGTGAACACGTGGGTGGAGTTCGGCAACCGGTTGTTCACGTTCGTGGTCATGGCGGTCGCGGTCGCCGTTTTCTTCGTGGCATGGCGGTTGCGGGTCCGCGGTCCTGACGGGCGGCCGCGCCGAAGGACCGACCTGATCTGGCTTGCCGCGGCGCAGCCGGCCGGCATCGTCGCGCAAGCGGTGCTCGGCGGCATCATCGTGCTCACCGCGCTCAACCCGGCCACGGTCGCGGCGCACTTCCTCGTGTCGATGGCGATCGTCGCCGTCACCGTCGCGCTGTACGTGCGCTGCGCCGAGGATGTGGCGCCCGCCCGCCCGCTCGCCCGTGCGGATCTGCGGCTGCTGAGCGGCGCGGTGCTCGCCGTGGCGGGGTTGATGTTCGCGGCGGGAACCGTGGTCACAGGGACCGGCCCGCTCGCGGGCAACGCCGCGGCGCCGCGCTTTCACCTGCCCCTTGAGGGCGTAACCCAGCTGCACGCCGACATCGGCTGGCTGTTCGCCGGGCTCGCGGTCGCGCTGGTCCTTGGGCTACGGCTGACGGGCGCCCCCCCGCGCGCGGTCAGGCAGGGATTCGTGCTCCTTGCCACCATGATGGCGCAGGGGACGCTCGGTTACGTTCAGTACTTCACCGGGCTGCCGCCGCTACTTGTCGGGTTGCACGTGCTGGGTGCTGTGCTGGTGTGGATAGCGGCCTTGCAGGTGTTCTTCTCGCTTCGTGACCGTGGGATCATCACCCCCACGGCTGCTGGCGGCCTGTCGAGGGAAAGTCGGGCGGCGGAACCGGCGCGCGGTATGCCTGGCGCTGGATGAACCCGGACAGGCCCTGCGGCGCCCACGGCGGCGGCACCGGCCCGCGCGGGAGAAAGGCCATCCGGGCCGCGTGCATCAGGCCGAGCAGGGCCTGACGGCGCGACTCGAACTGCGCGCGCTCGATCACGCCGCGCTCGGCGCGCTGGTGCAGCATGGCCAGTTCGGTCGCGGCGAGCTGATAGTCGGTCATGGCGGCCGCCGCGGGCCTGCCACCGTTGGCCCGCGCCCAGTTGCGAGCGATTCTGCGGCCGGGCAGCGTGGCGAGCATCGCCACATCCTGCGCCGTCACCAGCCCGGTGGGCACGTAACCCGGCAGCGTGCGCCTGATCAGGCCGACGATGCGGTTGCGGTCCCGCACCAGGACGACGGCCAGCGCGACGAACACGCAAAAAACGATCACGTAGGCGAGCCCAAGCCCAGGCAGGCCAAGCCCGGAAAGGCCGTTCCACGTGCCGTGCAGCAGCATCGCAGCGAACCAGCCGAGCGGTATGGCCCACCCGGCGCGGCGATGTGACGCGGCATAGGCGACGCCGAGGCCGGTCATGGACGTGAAGATTGGATGCGCGAAGGGCGACAGCACGCCGCGCAACACGAACGTGATGCCGAGTAGTCTCGCCCCGCCTATTTCCGGCTTTATCAGCGCGTCCATGTAATAGCCGATGTTCTCCATCATCGCGAAACCGAGTCCCACCATGGCGGCGTAGATGATTCCGTCTGTCGGGCCGTCGAGCTCCTGCCTGCGCAGCCGGAGCAGCAGAATCAGCACCAGGCCCTTAAGCGTTTCCTCGACGGGCGGCGCGCCGAACGTGGCGGAGACATATTCACCGGCTGTCTTGCCCAGCGCCGGCATGGTGATGAATTCGAGGCCGAGCGAGTTGATGACGACCGCGACAAGCGCGGCTACCCCGGCGCCCCACACGAAGGCGAAGATCAGATTCACCCGCGGTTCGGGCTCCAGTCGGTCCACGAGCAGAACGAGCGCGATGAGCAGCGGCACAGGCAGCAACGCGACCGGCAGAGCGACAAGGAACGGAAGCTCGCTGTGCCCGCGCAGTTCGCTCTCGACGGCGAGGACGAGCAACATGACTATGGCGCAGGCGGCTGCGATCACGGTGCCCGCGATCAAGCCGACGCTGGTGCGGCCGGGCGCGCGGCCTTCGATGATGGCCTTGGGATCGAAGACTGGCATCGGGGCTGCCATAGCTGTGCAGCGTATCCGCCGCCAGACGGTACGCCGTGGTGAGAAGCGGCGCGCGCCGGGGCAGCGGCACCGGCTGCGTTGCTTGTGACCTGTGATCCCCCAGCGAAGCAGGGGATCACAGGGTTTGCTGTGGTTGTTCCGGCGGCGTCACGGTCACCCGCTACGGCGGCCCTGGGGCCCGCTACGGCGGCCTTGTACTCCAGGATGTCGTTATTGGTCGGTATTTCCGGGGCCGGAACAACATCCTGGAGTACAAGGCGTTCCCGGCCGGCCCACGGCACCCCGGCCGGGCGGAGGTGACCACGCCGCGGTCACCCAGCATGACAAGCCGCTCCAGCGGGTAACGGCCCCGGACCACCCGGACCCGCAGCCACTGGCGGGCCGCAGCGGTCAGCACGCCGGCCGGAACCTGCCGTCGCACCCGAGCCGGGCTGAAGCGAGGGCGCCTTACGCTGGCGGCATGGTTGGTGGCGTGGACCGGCCGGACCCGGCCATGACCGTGGGTCAGCGCATTCAATTGCTGCGAGAGCGGCGTGGTATGACGCGCGCGGTCTTGGCTGGCCTGGTGGGGAGGTCCGAGAGCTGGGTCAAGGCTGTCGAGAAGGGCCGGCTTCAGGTGCCACGGCTGCCGATGCTGATCCAGGTCGCGGAGGTGCTACGGCTGCGGAATCTGGCGGAGCTGACCGGGAACCAGTCGATGCCCGTACGGATGTTCACCGGACCGGGTCATCCGGCCCTGGCCGCCGTGCGGGGCGCGATCAACACGTTCCCGCTTCGCCGCCTGGAGCCGTTGCCGAATGTGCAACATGTCCGGCTGCGGCTGGCCCGTGCCTGGGCGGCGCGGCATGCGTCACCTGATCATCGGACGGTACTGGGTGGGTTACTGCCAAAGCTCATCGAAGATGCCCAGGGCCTGGCCAGTTTCGGGGAGGACCGGCGATCCGGGCACTCACTGCTGGCGGAAGTGCTGAATCTGTCGCAAATGTTCTTGGCTTATCAGCCGGACGGTGCCCTGCTCTGGCGGGCGGCGGAGCGGGCGATGCTGGCGGCGCAGGAGTCGGAGAGTCCTGAGGCGATCGCCGGTTCGGTGTGGTTCCTTGCGCAGGCTCACCGGGACGCCGGGGACTTTGACGCGGCCCGTGACATCAACGTGCGCTGCCTTGAGTATCTTGAGCCGCTCCTTGCTGACGGGGAGATGGCGTTGCTTGCCTGGTGGGGGGCGCTACAGTTCGAGGTCGGGTACACGGCGGCACGAGCCGGTGATCGTGGTGGGGCCTGGAGGCGATGGGATGACGCCGAGCGGACCGCACTGCGCCTGCCGGGGGACTACTACCATCCGGTGACGTCATTTTCCCGCGTGATCATGGGTGCCCATGCCGTAACGGTGGGAGTGGAGCTGCGTCAAGCCGCTGAGAGTGTCCGCCAAGCCGACCGGACCGTCGGGGCGGCGATCCCGTCGCGGCCGCGCCGCGGGCGCCACCTCATCGAAGTGGCGCGGGCCTATCACCTTCACAATGATCCGCAGGCGTCGTTGGCGATCCTCTCGCAGGCGCATGACGCCGCGCCGGAAACGATCCGCTACAACGGCTATGCACGGCGGATCCTGCTGGAAATGGTCACCGAAGGGCGCGGCGCGCTGCGGCGGTCGGCTGCGGAACTCGCCGCGAAGATCGATATCGCCGTGTAGCCGCCCGGGGGTACAGAGTGTGCCTGTGCGAGGTCACAAGCTCATCTAGCGTGACCGAGCATGTCTCAAGCGGAGATCGTACCCGGGGCGGCTGATGGCGGACTCGCCCTTCGGGCAGGACGGATTTTTCCGGCGGCGCTCCTGGCCGTCCCACAGGCCGTGTCGGCGGTGCGGCTGTGAGCGCGTGCTGTGGCCGCGGACGGCACGTCGGGCGGGGCGGCGGTGCTGCGGGCCGAGGTGAGGCTCGCCGGGGACGCCGGGGACCGGTGGTGAGCGGTGCCGCGGCCGGGGACGCCGGCGGCGACTCGTGACCGGCGTGGGCGGCCGGGGGCCGGATCTGGCGCTGGGCGAGTGGCTGCGGGAGCAGCGCCGCGCGCGGGGCTGGGCGGTGTGGGAGATGGCGCGCCAGCTCCGCGAGGCCGGCCGGGGAAGCGGCGACTCCAACGTGCCGCGCATCGAGGCGATCGGGCGCAACATCCGCCGCTGGGAAGGCGGCGTCGGCGGGGTGTCCGAACGGTACCGGCTGTACTACTGCAAGGCGCTGGGCATCGGCGCGGCCGAGTTCGGGCCGGCCAGGCCGCGGCGGCGGCAGGTGCCGGCCGGGGTGCTGGGCGCGGCGGGCCGGCAGTGGGTCGCGGCGGTGCTCGGTGATGTCCGCGACGGGTTGCGCGACGACGCCAAGCAGTGCCAGGCCCGGGCGGAGCAGGTGGCGGCCGATCCGGTCCGCGCGGCGTTGTGCCGTGGCCAGGCGCTCGGCCTGGCGCTGGCGGCCGAGCACATCGACGCCGCCGTGTCCGGAACGATCCTGGCCTAACTGAGTAAACCTCCTGCGCCGCTGTTCCGCTGCTCCTCCGTGAGACGCGGCGGCCGGTGCTGTCCGTCCATGAGGTGCAGGCGGTCACCGCTGCCAGCGCTGTTCTTCCAGCATGACACGCGTCTTCCAGCAAGACGCCCGGCGGGCGGGTGAGGAGAGCTCAGCGGGCCGGGTCGTCGGTCCGCTCGACAAGCAGCGCCAGCGTGGGGCATGACGAAGCCGCCTTGCGGGCGAGTTTGAGCAGCGCGGGCGGTATCGGCTGGCCCGACACGATTGGATATCCCCACGGATCCTGGCTGATCAGCTCGGGAAGTAGCTCAGCGCAGACACCGTGCGCCGCGCAGGCGATCGGGTTCACCCTGAGCCGGTGACGCCCAGGGCGCGCGGCATCGCTCCGGGCTGTCACTTGATCACCGCCGCGCGCCGGACACGCGTTCTCCGTGGCGCGGGCCGAGGCCGGGTGCGGGCAGCACGCCGCGACGTCCCACCCGGACGCACGGCCCGCGGCGAAGGTGCTCACGCAGATCCCTGGAGAAGACCCGCAGCGTGGTTTCTACCAGCCGGACCACCGCGTTCGGGAAGTGGCACGCGCCGCGGCCCTCCACCAGCCCGAACAGCTCCACGAGCCACCGGTGCGGCCGGGCGTCCCTGCCCCGCGAGGCGATGTGCTCGAGCGCGTCCGCGATGGCAGGAAGCCCGTTCACGCACGGCCCGCACTGGCCCGCGCTCTGGCCCGCCAGGTAGCGAGCGACCCGCGCGGTCTCGGCGATCCCGCACGCCGACTCCGGCAGGACAGCCAGGACGCCGGCGCCGAGCGAGGCGCCCGCGGCGCGCAAATCCGGGCCGCTGACCGGCAGATCAAGCGCGCTTGCGGCGCGCAGCCAGCCGCCGAAGTACCCGCCCGCGAGGATGGCCTGCGGCGGTTCGGCCGGACCTCCTGCCAGGGCGAGCACGTCGCGCATGGCGGTGCCGAGCGCGATTTCCAGCACACCGGGCGCGCGCACGGCCCCGGCGACCGTGATCAGCGTGGAGCCGGCCGCGGCGCCGGTCCCGACGCTGCGAAACCATCCGGGTCCGTACCGGGCGATTAGCGCGATGTGCGCCAGCGTCTCCACGTTGCTGACCAGCGTGGGGCGGCCCTTGACCCCCTTGGCGAATGGTCGCGGCGGAACGAAAAGCGGTACCGCGGGACCGCCGTTCAGCAGGTGGACCAGCGCGCTTTCCTCGCTCGCGACATAGCCTGCGGGGACGCCCACGACCCGGATGGGTGTGGCGTCGCAGCCGTCTTGGCCGCGCGCCGCGACGGCGTCACGTAGCCGGCCCAAAAGCCCATCCTCATCGGCGACGCAAAGGCACGCCTCTCCCGCGCCCACGGTTTCGGCGGCCAGCGAGATCCCGTCCAGAACCAGATGTGGCGATGTAGCGAGCAGCGAGCGGTCCTTGGCGCTGAGCGGCTCCGACTCCACGCCGTTGGCCACCACCACCGCGCGGCCCCGGCCGCCCGACGCCGCGCGCCCGTTCGCCAGAACGGCCCGCATCTTTCGCGCGGCGGGAAAACCCGCGCCGCCGCGGCCGGTCAGGCCCGCCCGCTCGACGCTGTCGATGAGCATGCCCTCGCCGCGCGTTGCCCGGCCGCGAAACGGGATGGGGCCGTGCCGTTCGAGGTGCTCGGCCAGCAATGAGCGCGGCGTCTCGGCGTTGGCTGAAGCGCCCTCCCGGCCAATGCCACCGAGCTGAGCAGGTCGCAGCAGCCGGGGAAGCCCGTCAGGTGGCGTGCGCATCGTCACTCCCCGCCCTCGCCTACTGAACGCGCGGAGCTCACCAGAAGGGTGCCGGTGACCGAGCCGCCGTTCGGCTGCAGCGCGATTTCGAGCAAGAGCTGGCGTCCGGCCGCGTCGCGCACTCGCGCGGCCATGCTGGCGCCGGTCAGGCTGACAAGCGCCCCGGTGTACTCGGCGGGCTTGGCCGCCGGGCCGAACGTGACCCGGCTGGCCGACATTGACACGCCGCCGCCGGCTTGGCCAGCGATCATGATTGCGAGCGCTGCCCGGCCGCCGCCGCTCGGCGACACCACCGTGTGGATGCGCACGACCGGGTTGCCGCTGACGGGATCGGCGTTCTGCGACACACGGCCAGACAGTGAGGCGCTGAAGGGGGTCGCTGGCAGCTCCGTCGCCGCCAAGCCGCCGCCAGAGCCGCCGCTGCCGCCGGCCGGCGAGCCGACCGACGAGCCGGCCGAGCCGGTCGAGCGCGCCGACCCCGCCGACCCGCCAGATCCGGACAAGAGGCTCGCAGGAGTGCCCGCCCGGCGTGCCCACCCTGGCTTGAGCGGGCCGCCCGCCAGCCACGCCACACCGGTGAGCAGGGCGACCACGGCGCTTGCGGCCACCGCGGCGCGAAGGCCCGTGCGCTGCCGCCAGCCCGCCGCGAGCCGCCACGCTCCGGCGGCCACCACGGCGGCCACGCAGCAGGCGGTGACGACGAGGACCCAGCGCTGCTTGGTGTCGGTCCCGGTGCCCAGGCTGTGCAGGACCGCGGTCGGCCAGCAAAGGTAGGTGAGCCAGTGCACAAGCCGCCAGAGCCGGTGGCCGACGTGGGTTCTCAGCAAGCTGGTGATGGTCACGGCGAGCAGCAGGTCGAACGACGCGGCGCCGAGCCCGAGCCAGATCGGGCGGTACGAGGAAACGAACGGGATCACGGCTTCGAGCGGGTGGATGTGCGCGTAGCTGTCGGTCACCGTCGTGACGATGTGCAGGCCGGTGAACACCAGCACGAGCAGTGACATGTTGCGGTGCAGGCCGACCGTCACGAACCGGGGCCAGGCCGGGCGGGCGAAGCGGACCGAGGTGAGCAGGCCAAGCACCAGGCTCATAGTGATCAGCACGAGCGCGATCAGGCCGGTGGCCCTGGTCGAATACCACAGCGGGCTTGTCTGGGTCACGACCACGGCGCCGGTGTGCGGCAGGGACGCACCGATCAGCGCCGCACTCATGGCGGGTCCGGCGCGGGCGGGTCGGCCGAGACGCGCGGCCAGCCCGCCGTCCTCGCGACAGCGCCGTCGTGGCGGACAAGGCGGGCGGGCAAGCCGAGCTCGGTGAGCCAGCGCAACGCCGGCTCTCCGCGAACGATCGCGGCGGTGCTTGCGATGTTCGCGTCGAGGCAGTTTGCCGCCGCCACGCTCACCGTACGCCAGAATGACCTGGCCGGCCGCCCAGTCGCCGGGCGCACAATGTGGTGTACCGGCTCGCCGCCGCGCCGCCAGGCCCGCGCCGCCACGCTCGAGGTCGCGAGCCCGCCCGCGCTGATGGCGACAGTCTGGCCCGGGGCGTCCGGGTCGGCCGCATGATCGTCTGTCACCCGCACCCGCCAGCCGCACGCGGGCGCCTGCCCGGCCACTGCGATATCGCCGCCCAGGCTGAGCAGGACGCCGCAGTCAAGGTGCCGGCTAGCGAGCCGGGCGCAGCGGTCCGCCGCCCATGCCTTCGCGGTGGCGCCAAGATCAAGCTGCGCCCCACGAGGTAGCCGAACGGCTGCGCGTGGGCGATCCCAGCCGATTCGCTGCCAGCCGGCCGCGGGCGCGGGCGGGCGGGTTACGCGGTCGTTCTTGGCGATCAGGGAAAAGTCGCGGTCATAGCCGAGACTGGCCATCGCGGCGCCGCAGGTCGGGTCCACGTCCCCCGCTGTGAGCCGCGCCGCGCGCAGCCCTGCCTCGATCGCCTCCGCAAAGAGTCCGCTTACCTTGGCTTCCGCCCCGCGTGAGCCGTTAAGGATAGATATTTCAGAGTCCGGCCTGAACCGGTTGCAGGCCAGGTCGATCGCGCCGAGCTCACCGTCGACGAGCGCGCGGGCGTCTTGCAGGGCGGTCGCCCTCGTGACCAGGAGCACGGCCGACGTGCCGAACACGGCGAAGCGGTCGGCGGCGGCCGGAGCAGTGATCACGAGCCACCCGACACGACCTGGCCGGGGCCTTGAGCGGGAAGGGGGTTGGCCGGCGGCGGCTGAAGCGGCGTGCCGCTCTGCGGGTCTCCCACGGTGCCCTGGCTGCCCGCGGGCGCCTGGCCGCTGCGCGCGGGCGGGCTCGCCTGGTGCGCGTGGCTGCCGAACCCGAACGCGAGCACGACAGCACCGACCGCGCCCGCTCCCGCGATGCTCCAGGTGAGCCGCCGGACGCGGCGTAGGCCTGCGGCGCGCGAGGCCATCGCGCGCCCGAGTTCGTGCCTCATACTGGCTCCTTGCTACTTTTACCCCTTATCACGTCGCGAGGTTCTCCTGGAGCGCAACGGGCTGGCGGTCGGCTGATAAGAAGATTGCCCGACGAAGTCCGAAGACCGGCCGCAGATTTCCTTTGTGTTTGGTCAAGGTTTGGCGCTCGCAGGTGCGATCGTGATCCACTCAGCGCGGGGCAGTGCATCCGGGGATCGTTGGCTCGACGGCTGACTACAGCGCGCAGGTTAGACGGCTGATTACAGCGCGCGGGTTCGACGGCTGATTACAGCGCGCCGGCGTCGGGGCGCCACACGCCCAAATCTGGTCTTGGCAGACGATGCATGCAAGACTCCTGCCCGGAAGGTCGTCGCCGCGGGCCGGGAGGTCGTCATGGCGTGCTTCGGTGCCAGCGTGGTCGGGCGTAAAGGATCGGGCGAATGAACGCGGGCACGCCGTCCCGGCGGAGTTTCTCGCCATCCCGGCGGAACTTATTGCGCGCAGGCATGCTCGGCGCGGCCGTCGCCGGCGTGGGCGGCTGGCGATCTACGGCCGCGGGCTCGTCCTCGCCAATGCCGATTCGCCAGCCGGGATCGCTGCCGTACCCGTCGCTGCCCGAGGGCACGGACACGATTCGCCAGATCGAGCACATTGTCGTGCTGATGATGGAGAACCATTCCTACGACAATCACCTCGGGATGCTGCGCCGGCCCGGCGCCGACGGGTTCAGGCTCGGCCCCGGCCGGCTGCCGCTGGCGGTCAACCCCTATCCCGACGGGCGCATCCAGCATGCCTTCCGGATGCCCACCACCTGTCAACTGGTGGGACAGCCCGCACAGGACTGGCTGGACAGCCACATCCAGTTCGACGACGGGCGCCTCGACGGTTTCGTGCGGTCGGGAAGCGGCCCGGTCTCGATGGGCTACCTGCAGCAGGACGACTTGCCTTTCTACTACTCCCTGGCGTCGGCGTTCCCGATCGCCGACCGCTACTTCTGCTCGCTGCTCGGCCAGACGTTCCCGAACCGCCGCTACCTGCTCGCTGCCACGTCGATCGGCCAGGTCAACGACACGCTGCCGTCGCTTTCCGATTACCCGGCGGGCGGCACGCTGTTCGATCGCCTGGACGCGCACGACATCTCCTGGAAGGACTATTTCAGCAGCACGTTGCCCGGCACGAACCTGCCAGGCGCGAGCACGCTGCTGTTCCCGCCGCTGTTCTTCAAGAACTCCGGCACCAAGGTTGTGCCGGTGACGCAGTTCTTTTCTGACGCCGCCGCCGGAACGCTGCCGAACTACAGCCTGGTTGAGCCGGATTACGGCACGCAGTCCGAGGAAGACCCGCAGAACGTCGCCCGGGGCGAGTCGTTCGCCGCGAGCGTGGTGAACGCCGTGATCAATGGCCCCGGATGGGACCGCACGCTGCTGATCTGGACGTTCGACGAGCACGGTGGATACTACGATCATGTGCTGCCGCCGCGCGCCCTTCCGCCGGACAACATCCCGCCCGCCGTTGGCGCCGATCAGGTGTATGAGGGCTTTGGCCGGTACGGATTCCGGGTGCCGTGCGCCTTTGTGTCCCCGTGGGCCCGTCCCCGCCACGTCTCGCATCGGGTCTTTGATCATTCCAGCATCTGCAAGCTGGTCGAGGCCAAGTGGAATCTGCCCGCGATGACCTTCAGGGACGCCAACGCCAACGCCATGCTCGACATGCTTGACCTGCGCGGGCCCGCGTTCCTTGACCCACCCGCGCTTGCTGAGCCGCTGCTCGCCACAGATCCTGCCGCGCTGCAATGTGATGTGACTGGACCAGGGACGATACCGCCTCCCGGGTCGGTCACGCCGCCACGTGAACATACCCCGGTGGGGTAGAATCAGGCGCCATGCGCGGCTACACGCAAGAAAAGGACGCCTATATCAAGCGGCTCAGGCGGATCGAAGGCCAGGTGCGCGGGTTGCAGCGCATGGTGGCCGACGACGCGTACTGCATCGACGTGCTCACCCAAGTGTCGGCAGCGACACGTGCGCTGCAGGCGGTCGCCCTCGGTCTGCTCGAGGATCATCTAGGCCACTGCGTGACGGAGGCGATCAACTCGGGCGGGCCCGAGGCGGAGGCCAAGGTGCGCGAGGCGGCCGACGCGGTCGCGCGCCTGGTGCGCTCGTAGCCCGGGTAGCCGTTTACTCATTGCGATATCTCGATCACAGTATGTGCAGTAAGCTCACGCTCCTGTTCAGCTGTCAGCGTCAAGCTGTCAGCGTCAGCCGGTCAGCCGGTCAGCTGTCAGCTGTCACGGAGCGGGAGAAAGGGCCTTTACATTGTCTGATCATCGGCGACTGCACATCCTCGGGTTCTGCGGCATGTCCGCCTTCGCCGCCGTGCTGCTTGCCGCGTGCGCAGGAGGTTCCTCATCGCAGGGAACGGGCGGAAGCCAGCCAAGGCGGGCAGGATACACCGCGCAGCAGTTGCGAGGCGCGCTGCTGACCAGCGTTGACGGTGCCAAACCCGCGGCGCCGGTCGACTCGGGCCGCTATGGCTCTCTTCGCGGTGTCAAGGACACGCAGGACAGCATGCGAGGGCTGCGGATCATCCCGGCGCGGTGTGCCCGCGCCGCCAAGACGGGGCTGGACTCCGGCGCGCTGTCAGCGGCGCCCGCGACCGTGGTGTCGTTCAGGCACGGTGGGGGCGGGGTCTCCGAGGTTTTGGTCGCGCCGCGCAACGCTCTGGCTGTCGCGGCACTCGGCAGCCGGATCCCAGCCGGATGCTCGCGCTACCGGGCGGTCGTCGGTGGGCGGAGCTACGCCTACACGGTCAAAGAGGAACCCGCGCCTGACCTTGGCCAGGCAGCGCGTGAGATCAGGGTGCGCGCCTCGGGCACCACAACCGTCGATGTCTGGACCGTCATCTACCGCGCCAACGGCTACGTTGGCGCGGTCACCACGGTAGGGCCCTCGGGCACCCGAACCGACATCGAATCGATCGCCCGCGCGGCCTACGACAAGGCGGCGCGCACGCTGCAGTGACCCCGTTAACAGTGGGGATTTAGCTCGCGAGCGCGAGCTAAATCCCCACGGATCATTCGTCCGCGGGCGGGGGAGGCGTCCCCAGCTGGGGACGCCTCCCCTTGATCGTGGGCTGGCTTGCCACGCACCCTCTGGTTATGACACGGCAGACGCCGTCCATGAACTCCAGGGGGAATCCAAATGATCAAGTCAGCCAAAACTGCGCGCGCGGAAGAGCGCGGCGCGCCGCCGCACCCGAGCCAGCCCAGGCGGCGGCGCGGATTGCGCGGTCTTGTCTGCGTAGCTGTGGCGCTGTGCCCGGTAGCATTTGCGGCCGCGTGCGCAAGCGGCGCCTCATCGGCGCGGCCGGCCGCTGCCGAGCACCAGCGACCGCCGGTCGCTGCGCCCAAGCCGGCCACCGCGCGGTCGGCCACGTCGCCGCCAGCCAGCAACCGGCCCGCCGCGGTCAACTCCCCGGTGTCTGCGCCGCCTGTCACCTCGCCCGGCTACACCGGCCCGCACTTCGACACCCCGCAGGCCGCGATGACCTACCTTGCCGCCGCCTACAACAGGAACGACACGGCCGCCCTGCACAAGGTCACGGAGCCGCGGGCGTTCCGTCTTCTGCAGACCATGCGCGCCGACGCGATCAATCTCCGGCTCAGGTATTGCTCTGCAACCCCGCGCGGTGACTACAACTGCTACTTCCGCCATGATTTCCTGCCGAGCCTGCACCGGTCCGGGCATGGGGAAGCCCAGTTCATCGCCGCCCCGGCACTGAACCCTGGCTGGTACATGTACCGGTTCATCACTTGCGACTGATTCAGCGAGTTGCGGCGGATCGCTGCCCGAAGGCTCACGCAAGCGGGCAGCGGTGCGCCTGGCCCTGGCCAGCACTCCCGCGCCGACAGCGGCCGTCAGGTCACCGCGGGGATCCTGCGGCCGTCAGAAAGGCTCACGGGAACACCACGCGGCCGGACTCGTTAGCGCACACCGCCCGGCCGTCGCCCGGTATCGGTTCCAGCTCAAGCACCGCTCGCGGCTGCCTTCTCGCGCACCTTCGACCCGATCAATGCCCGAGGGCCTGGGTGAGCGCGGGATTATGGTGGTGGCAGCTTCACACCACGGAGGACGACGATGCCCGACGCCGACAGCTTCCTCTGGTTTCGTTCCGTGCTTGATCAGTTCGTCGCCTATAAGCCGGGGAAGGCCGTGGTCGGGCCGGACGGCAGGTCGTTCAAACTGTCATCGAATGAATCGCCGCACGCGCCGCTGCCCTCGGTGGTGGCGGCGATCGCCGAGGCAGGACGGCATGTCAACCTCTACCCGGACAACGGCGCCGTGGCGCTCACCGAGGCGATCGCGGGGCATTTCGGCGTGCCGCCCGAACATGTCGCGGTGGGCTGCGGCTCGGTGGGCATCACCCAGCAGCTGCTGGAAGCGGTCGGCGAGCCGGACGCGCAGGTCATGTACGCCTGGCGGTCATTCGAGGCCTATCCGCTCTTGGTTCGCCTGGCCGCGGCGGAGGAGGTGCTCGTGCCGCTGCGCGACGAGGTGCATGACCTGGAGGCGATGGCGGCCCGGGTGACCGAACGGACGAGACTCATCTTCGTCTGCAACCCGAACAACCCGACCGGCACCGTCGTGCACCGCGGCGACCTCGAGGGTTTCCTCGACCGGATACCGCCGTCCTGCCTGGTCGTCCTGGACGAGGCCTACCGTGAGTACGTCCGCGACCCGGACGTGCCCGATGGGTTTGATCTCTACCGCGACCGTCCCAATGTGGCCGTGCTGCGCACCTTCTCCAAGGCTTACGGCCTTGCCGGGCTGCGGGTTGGCTTCATGGTCGCGGATCGGCCGGTGGCCGAGGCCATCCGCAAGACCATGCTGCCGTTCACGGTCAACGCCGTCGCCCAAGCCGCGGCGGTCGCGTCGCTTGCCGCCGAGCCTGAACTACTGGAGCGGGTGGAGCAGGTGGTGCAGGAACGAACCCGGGTGCGCGCTGAGCTGCTGCGCGGCGGCTGGACGATCCCGCCGACCCAGTCGAACTTCGTCTGGCTGCCGCTCCGCGAACGGGCCATGGAGTTCGCCGCTGCCTGCGACCTCGCGGGGGTGAGCGTGCGGCCGTTCGCGGGAGACGGGGTGCGCGTGTCGATCGGCCACCCCGAAGCCAACGATGCGTTCCTCGCTGTCGCCGCAGCCTTTCCCCGCGGAAATGGCGGGGTCAGGTGAAGCTCAAGCTGGACTTGCACGACATCTACAACAGGGGTGGCGACATCGACCGCGCGCTTCGGCAGATCATCGACGAGGCGGTGCGGAAAAAGGCGCCGCTAGTCGAGATCATCCCGGGCAAGGGTTCTGGTCAGCTGAAGAAACGTGTGCTCAGATTCCTGGACACCAAGGAGATCAGAGCGCTCTACCACCGGGTGGAAAAGGACTCGAAGAATTTTGGCCGGGTCTTCGTTCACTTTCGCTGGTAGCGCGACACCCTGCCGCGCAGGTTGGCACTCCGCTGTCCCGCGTCGCTCCGAAAGGGTGATCGGTGGCTACCCCCGCCTGGGTGGCCGGTGCTCGAGTTTCTCCACGATTAACCGGTAGACCTGGCGCGGTCGGCCCGGCTGCGGTGACCGGTTGGGCGGCAGCGGCCACGCGAGGCCCTCCTCCACCAGGATGCGCAGCAACCGCCGCGCGGTGCGTGGCGTCACGCCGAGCAGTTGGCTGGCCGCTTCCGCATCGACGGTTTGCGAGCTGTCTTCCGGTGAGAGCTTGTCGGCCAGCCTGGAGAGCGTCTCGATGCCCTTCGGCTGCCCGGGTGCGGGAGTTCTTGGCGAGGGGCGTGGCGGCGGGACAAGCGCCCGGCCTTCGCGATCGAGGGCGAAACCGTGCAGACCGCGGCCCGATTGCGCGCGGGTCAGCGCGGCGCGCCCGTGTGTTTCCGCCTCTTGAGCGCTTCTGCCCATGCCGATGCCGACCTCTAGCTCGACACCAAGCTCCGCTTGGGCGCGCTCGACGAACGGCGGAACCCGGAACCCCTCGGTGACGGCGGCCAGCGAGCCCCGGGTCGCCATGACCAGGAAACAGTGCTCTCCCACCGGCGCGACAGCCGCGCCGATCCGTTGCGCGTCCTGCAGGAGCAGCCGGTGCACGCTGAGCCGGAGCTCGTCTCTCCAGTATCTCGGCGCGGTCCTGCGGGTTGTCTCACGAAGCGTTGGCACCTCGACCACCACGGCCGCAAGCGCCGCCTCCTCGAGCCGGTGGTGCGCGCCGAGCAACGCCGCGGTGTACAGCGCCGAGCGGATGGCCGTTCCCGTGCAGCGGATCGTGATCACTGGCACGCCTGCCGCGTTGAGGCGCTGCGCGACGGCATGAACGCAGCTGAGCGCGAGCGTGGTCTCGCCGCGCCGCCACAGCCGCTCGTGGAAGGCGGCGAGCGTGGCGGCGCTCGCCACCTCCTCACGCGCGTGCACGTGCTCCGCGGACATGCCGAGTTCGGCGTACATCTCGTCGATGTCCGACCGGCCCAACACGTCCAGGCTGATCCTCGTCAGATCGAACTTCCCGTCCAGGCTCGCCCGCAGCAGCGCCGTGCGCAGCGGCGCGCCGCTCAGTGGCACGAACGTGGCCGGCCCGGCGATGGCACCCGCGCGGCGCGCGTACTCGTATGGGACCGGGCTCGCGAACAGGCAGACGTCGACGCTGGCGCCGAGGCGGCTCGCCTTTTCGCGGCGGGCCAGGCGGCGCCAGCCGCCTGGCCCGCCGCCGGTGGGCCCTGTCCAGCGACGCCCGGGCTGGCTTGTGCGGCGGACATGTAACTGCCACCGGTGGCGCCGGAAAGCATGACTCGCTCGACGACATCGTGCGGTCCGACGATCCCAATGGTCAGTTCGCCCGCGCCGGACCTGTGGTTGCTCATCGGTGACTCCGGGCACGCGGTGCGTGCAGCCGCCGCGGCTCAAGCCGACCATCATGTCCAAAACGGGCTAACCCCGTGGTCCCCGCTGCTGACATCGTCCCCTGGGCTCCCAACGTCCGATTACGTACGCGGTGTGATTGCCCGATCGTACATTTAGTAACCCATTGATCGGATCGCGGGAAAGGGCACGATGTGACCGTGGCGCGGTGATTGCGCTCGAAATACGCCCCGAGTCACCACGATGACCAGGTAGGACGCGATGGCGCTGTGGGTCCTAGTCGCTAATTTCGCGTGTGATGTCCGCGCCGAGCGCCGTGAGCCGCTCCGCCACGCCCGCGTGCCCGCGGTCGATGAGGTACCCGGGCGCGACGACGGTCTCGCCATCAGCCGCGAGCCCCGCGAGGACAAGTGCCATACCGGTGCGAAGATCGTGCGCCACCACGCCAGTGCCGTGCAACTCGGCTGGACCGTGCACAATGGCCACGTTCCCATCGACCTCGATCTTGGCACCCATCTTGTTGAGTTCGCCGACCAGGGTGTAGCGGCCGTCATAGATAGTTTCTCTGATGTAGCTGGTGCCTTCGGCAAGGCAGCTCAGCGCCATGATCGGTGATTGCAGGTCGGTGGCGAAACCCGGATACGGACTGGTGATCACGTTGATTGGGCGCAGCGGCTTTTCCCTGCGCACTTGAAGGATCGCCCCGTTGATGGCGAACTCCACGCCCATTTGCTCAAGCTTCCAGCGAACGACGCCGAAATGCTCAAGCGAGGCGCCAACCAGGCTCAGCTCGCCCCCGGTGATCGCCGCGGCCATCCCGAACACGCCCGCGTCGATTCGATCGGGCATGACGGCGTGCTCCACTGCCTTCAGACGGCGCACACCCTGCACGGTGATGAACCCGGTGCCGCCCCCGGTTATCTGGGCGCCCATCCGGGTCAAGAACGCGATGACGTCGAGAACCTCGGGCTCAAGAGCGGTGTTGTCGATCACCGTGGTCCCGGGGGCAAGCGCGGCGGCCATGATCAGGTTCTCGGTCCCGGTGTGGGATGGCGTGTCCAGGTACAGATGCGCGCCGCGCATCCGCCCTGCCTTGATGTGGATCTCCTGATCACCTTCCGTCACGGTCGCGCCGAGCCGCGCGAAGCCACGGTAGTGGAAGTCAAGGTTGCGGCTGCCCAGGTGGCACCCCCCGATGCCCTCGACAACCGCCTCGCCAAGCCGGTGCAGCAGCGCGGGGACGAAAAGGACCGAGCCGCGGAACCTTCTGGCGATCTCGGCAGGCAGGATCGCGCTGGTCAGCCGGGACGCGTCGACAACCAGGGTTCGCTCGGGCTCGTGAAACTCGACCTTGGCGCCCACCGCCTGCGCGAGCTCCACCGCGCGGCGCACATCCTCGATCGGCGGCACGTTTCGCAGCACCGTTCGGCCAGTGTCCGCGAGCAGCGACGCGGCGATCATCTTCAGCGCGGCGTTCTTGGCGCCCTGCACGAAGACGGTGCCTTGCAGCGGGGTTCCCCCCCGTACTCGATAGCGGACCTCTGGGCCACTGGTCATGTGGATGCAGCTCCTGTTGGTGGGGTGACGCACAAGGCCTGCGGCAGACGTTGCCCAGTATTGCATCGGCTCAGTCGTGATACCGCCAAGGCGGGAGTTCCGGCTGGTCGTAGGCGGTCGTGCCCGAGGCGGGCTGCGTCAGCGTAGTTGCGCGAGCCGCTCGAACACCTGGCCAAGCCGGGCCGTGAACCGCTCGGGGCGGCAGACGTCATCAAGCCGCGCCTCATTCAGCGGCTGGCCGCTCGCCGCCGCCCGCTTGCGCAGCGTCTCACGCAATGGCGTGCCGGTCTGCCAGGTGTCTGCGGCCGCGGCCTGAACGAGCGCGTAGCTGGCCTCGCGCGACATCCCGGCGCTGACCAGCTCAAGCAGCACCGCTGAGGTGTAGATCAGCCCGCCTGTGGCGTCCAGGTTGTCGCGCATCCGCGCCGAGTCGACGACGAGGCCCTTGATCAGACCCGTGGTCAAGTGCATCAGGTAGTCGGTCACGATCGCCCCGTCCGGCAGGGCGACCCGTTCCACGCTGGAATGTGAGATATCCCTCTCATGCCAGAGCGGGATCCCCTCCATCACCGGAGTGACGAGCGCGCGAACCGTGCGCGCAAGGCCGCATATCCGTTCTGACCGGGTGGGATTTCTCTTGTGCGGCATGGCCGACGAGCCTTTCTGGCCGACGCCAAATGGCTCCGCCAGCTCACGGACCTCGGTGCGCTGCCCGTGCCTGATCTCAAGCGCCACGGCCTCGCATACGGTCGCGGTCGTCGCGAGCGCGCACACCCATTCGGCGATGCCGTCGCGCATCACCACCTGCGTCGCCACATCCGCGGGGCGCAGGCCCAGTTCGGCCATCACCTGCGTCTCGATCGCCGGGTCGATGTTGGAGTACGTGCCGACCGGCCCGGAAAGCTTTCCGACGCGCACCGCCTGGCTGGCGTGGCGCAGCCGGTCGCGGCAGCGGGCCATCGCGAAGGCGAAGTCGGCGACGCGGTGGCCCCAGGTGTCCGGCTCGGCGTGGATGCCGTGTGTCCGGCCCGCGCGCACCGTGCCCGCATGTGCCAAGGCATGCTCGCGCAGTGTCGCGACCAAAGCGTCCGCCTTGGCGAGCAGAATGTCGGTCGCCTGCGTCAGCTGAACCGCCAGCGCCGTGTCAAGAAGGTCGGACGAGGTCATGCCGTAGTGGACGTAGGCCGCCGCGCTGCGCGGGCTCGTGTTGTCCGCCCAGGCCGTCAGGAACGCGACGACGTCATGATCGGTGGTCGCTTCCACCGCGGCGACCGCGTCCGGAGTTGGCGGCGCGGCTTTCCTGACCGGCTCAACGCAGTCCGGCGGCACCGTCCCCGCCCGCGCCTGCGCCGCCAGCACCAGCGTCTCCACCCGGCACCACAGTTCGTACTTGTGCGCCTCGCTCCAGACCTGGCCCATCTCGGGCAGCGTGTACCGCTCGATCACATGCCTATCCTCGCTCATCCGTGGCGCTCAGAGCGTGGCCTGAGCGGGCACGCGCGCGGCGCTCGGCGGCGAGCATGAGCCCGAGCACGACGGCGAGCGCCACCAACTGCGCAGCCACCGCGAACAGTCCGCCGATGGCGGCGGTCGCGAGCGCCGCGGCCGCCGCTGCGCAACGGATCGCTGTGGGCCCGATCCGCAGGGCGCGCCGGAACGCGGCGGCGCCGGCCAGGAAGAGCGCCACGCCGCCGCCGAGCGCCAACGCCGGACCT
>WNFX01000235.1_pt1 | contig 85495 bp, 90 predicted proteins | sample 5400111 | NCBI WGS metagenome assembly WNFX01 (sample SAMN13153363, study PRJNA577476) | soil metagenome | isolation source: 40 cm soil or saprolite under grassland replicate 1 | place: USA:California | collected 2016-06-15
CGACGACCCAAGCGAAGTCGCTCGCGACGCTCGAGACCCCGTAAAAGTTCGTCGAAGAGTAGTATTCTCCCGGTTCCAGGAAGGCGATGTCCGTGATCTGGGTCCACGCATTCCCGTCCCACCGCGCGGCGAACGCGACGTGCCGGATCCCGCCATCGAGGCCGGCGGGGTAGACGCTCGCGCCCACCGCCAACACGTCGTCGGGCGATGAACCCGAGACGCTTCGGAGGAACGAACCGTATCCGCCACCCTTGGGGGTCGGGACCGCGGTCCATGCCAAGCCGTCCCAGTGGAGGGCGAGCGGCGCGTAGGCGCCCGCGGAGCCCGCGTACGTGAGACCGACGGCCCAGACGTCGTTCGCCGAGATCGCCGCGATCCCGTAGAGCTCGTTGCTCGCGAACGGCGCGTCCGGGTTCGGGCTCGGGACGCGATTCCAGCTCGCGCCGTCCCAACGGAGGATCACCGTGCTCGACCGGTACCCTCCGGCGCAGAAGCCGACGGCCCACGCATCGTTCGCGGACACGGCCGCCACGGCCCTCAGCTCGTTGACGACGGCGCCCGGACTCGGGGAGGGCACGATGCTCCACGCGGTCCCATCCCAGTGCTGGATGAGGGTCCGCAGGGGGACGGAGGCCACGTCCTGCGAGGTTCCGACGGCCCAGACATCGTTCGAGGACGTGGCCGCCACGCCGTAGAGCCGATTCCAGTCCATCCGAGCGTTGGGCGTCGCGACGATGCTCCACTCGCTCCCATCCCAGTGGAGGGCAAGGGTCTGGATGGAATACTGCGGTCCGCTCGGGTTGTTCGCGTACCCGACCGTCCAGACGTCGTCCGGCGCGATCGACTCGATTCCTTGGAGAGCGTTGTCGACGTAGATCGATGGAGACGCGGACTCAACGCTCGGGCTCGGGACGACCTTCCAGGTCCCGGTGGGTCCGGAAGACGGGGACTCAGGAGCCCCGGCGGGAGCCGTCCACCCATCGTAGGCGTTCGTGGAAGGGGTCCCGCAATCGTCGCCGGACTGAATCGAGAACGTGATCAGGTAGTCGTCCCGGTTCTCGTTCCTCGCGAGGTCCCGGCACCTTACATATAACGTGTACGTGGTCCCGTCCTCGAGAGCCCCGGCCGTCGTTGTGTGCGACGTCCCCCCGGTGGTGGAGAAGGCGTTCTTCATCTGATTGTACGCAACCCCCGCCGTCGTCGAGTACTGGCACGTCGCCGCCTCGTCCGTGGTCAAGGAAAGGGTCGTGGACGTCGTGCCCGCCGGAAGGCTCCCGGTCGGCGAACCGTCGCTCCGTGCGGGTGGCGTAGTGTCGCTCCCGCTCCTCCCGGCCACTCCGGCATTCGGGGAGACCGCAAGGATGGCGGCGAGCAGCATGGAGCCCGCCAAGGCGACCGCTGCTGTCCGAAGCCTGCGCCACTCCACCGCGTTCATGGGATCTGCCTCTCGGGCGCCATACAGGCCGGGTGTTCGGACTTTGTTCAGAATCTCGCCAGAAACTCGCCCTAGTGCTCCCGACCCGCGAGAGTGCCTGGACAGGCCATCGGCCACAATGGCCGCCCGTGCGGAGCCTTGCAGCCAAGCGCTCAGTCGCGGCTCATCGTCGTCGCCACGTCGGCGAGGTTGCCCTCGGGATCGGCCAGCGTCCACCAGGCCGGCGCGTGCTTGTCGGTGACGAGGCGGCCGCCCGCGGCGATCGCGGTGGCGATTCGCGCCTGTGCCTGGTCCGGTGGCACCCAGATGTCGAGGTGGATTCGGTTGACCTGCGGGTCTGGAGCGTCGATCTTCTGGAACCAGATAGACGCTCCGCGGCCACGGGGGTCGACGAGGTCCTCGGGGCTGTCCTCGCGGTCCTGGTCGAGGACCGTCTGCACGGTGGCGGGGTCGGCGGGGACGCCCAGCTCGCGCGTTTTCGCCGAGATCTGCCGAGCCAGCTCGAGGTCGCGCTCGCTCAGGCCGTAGTAATCGGCCGCGACCGTGATCAGCCGCACGATCACGCCATCGTACCGCAGGTCGACGTCCGGATGGTGGTCCTCGAGGCCGGCCAGATCGCTGATCGCGTTCACGAGCCGCGCGCCGGCCGCGAATGACCCGCTTCGGAAGGACGCGCACGCTCCTTCGCCCACCACGCGCCAATCCTCGACGCCCTCGGACTCGTGGAACCGCCGCGTTGTGATCCGTTCGCTCAAGTTCTCACCGTAACCCTTTGGGTGCGCGAACGTCCGCACGGTATAAGACGATGCACGGGACCGAGGCGCATCGCCGAGGACCACTCGAACCACGAAGCCGCGCAACCGAGGGCGGCGCTGCAATCCAAAGAGTCTAGTAAACCAGATACCTGAAGGCCCGCTGAGGCCTCAGCATGACCTCACCAATCTCCAAGGAAGCGGCTCCTCAGACCGGAGCCCCGCGACTCCGATTCGCCGTCCAGAAACACTGGGCCAGAAATCTCCACTACGATTTCCGACTGGAAATTGGGGCGGCCCTCGTCTCGTGGGCGGTGCCGAAGGGGCCAAGCAAAGATCCCAAGGTGAAGCGGCTCGCGATTCATGTTGAGGACCACCCGCTCGACTACCTTCTGTTCGAGGGAACCCTTCCTGAGGGTGACTACGGCGCAGGCGAAGTTATCGTGTGGGATTTCGGCGAGTTTGAGGTGGTCGGACCCGCAGGAAACGAAGCAGCTGCAGCGCTCCGAGACGGCATCATCCGATTCGTCCTGTATGGCACGAAACTTCGGGGACAATGGGCCATGATACGAACGAGAATGGGAGGGGGACGTCGTGAGAATTGGCTCTTGCAGAAGATGGATGACGAATTCGCGGAAGCAGATTACAACCCGGAAACCGAGCCGGCATCCGCTTTGTCCGGCAAGGTTCCCCGGCGTTGACGTGACTCAGCGAAGAGAATTCTTCGGGACGCGAGCCGTCTATGCGGCTTCCTTCGCCGCGGGAAATGCTACCAGATGCTCTATTGTCTCCCTGACGTTCAACGAGACCTCTCAAGGTCTACGATTTCAGACCTTCATCAGATTTGTCATAGGCCTTCTGAGAGTTGGTGGGACGCGGACTGCAGGGCAGCGGTGAGGACGCAACAGTACTCCTACCAGGCCCAGCCTCATGACACGGTAATGACGATCTTGGCTCGCGGGTGTCCCTCTCCGAGGTACCGGATCGCCTCGGGCACCTGGCTCAAAGGAAACTGCCGGTCAACGATAGGCGTGACCTTCCCGGCATCAACGAGTTCGTTCACGGCAAGTAGATCCGCGTTGCTGTGCTTCGCGATAAACGTGACCTGCTTTCGCCTCAGTAATCGCGACACCACAGGCGTTAGGAGCAAGGGAAGGACGGATGGCTTCTCGCGGCTCGATTGTCCAGCCAGCACGAGAATCCCGTTTGGATTGAGTAATCGCCTGCAATCCGATAACGGATGACTCATGGCGACGTCGAAGATCAGGTCATAACGCTGCCCGTCTCGGGTGAAATCCTCCCGGGTGTAGTCGATGACCCGGTCCGCACCGATCGATCGGACCATGTCCACGTTCTTTGGGCTGCAGACGCCCGTCACGTCGGCTCGGAATGACTTGGCGATCTGCACGGCGAACGTACCGACGCCTCCCGACGCGCCGTTGATCAAGACCTTCTGCCCCGGTCGAATCTGTCCTTTGTCCCGAAGGCCCTGCAGGGCGGTCTCGGCCGCCACTGGGATCGCCGCGGCCTGCTCGAACGTGAGACGCTTCGGTTTCGGTACGAAGTGCTTCTCCTTGCCGCAGACGTATTCGGCAAAGGCGCTCGATGTGCCCCGCCACATCGACGCCCGGGACGGGGCTCTTCGGTCGGCGCAGCCCGGTCGTCAGGCGGATGACGGACGGGATGCCGCGCATGAGGTGCCAGTCAAGCGCATTGACGGAAGCCGCTCGAACCCGTACCAACACGCCGTCGTCATCGACCACCGGCTTCTCGATCTCTCGGAGTTCGAATACATCCGGTGAGCCATACCCGGTTTGAACGATCGCCTTCATCGTACTTCCGTGAGCCGGCGCGCCGGCGGCCATCTCCTCCTCCTTGATTAGAAGCTCCGACCGGTCCATGGGCGATCGCTCCAATCTGGCGGATGCCCTCCTACGTGATAAGATTACCTCGCGCCGTGAGACCGCCAAGGACCGGAGCGTACCTTGTTGTTTCGAGCGTGGCCCGGGCCTCCTGCAACGGTCCGATTCCAGATTCACGAAGTCGCTCAGCAGGAAGGTGCAGGACGGCTCGGAGACAGGGCGCCGCCGCACTGACCAAGCGGGCTCACTGGGAAGAGTCGGATCGTTTGCAGATAGTTAATTAGATGGCTACTGAATTCCACGAGTGTATCCACGAGTGGCTTTAGGCTTTCTATGGCGGAACTATCGTTCAACGGCAGGCGTCTCTTAATCGCGTTGGTCGTGAATGTCGCGATTGGCGTTTTTCTGACACCACTCGGACCGTTCGAGACTCGCCCGGTCTCGGCGCTCCGGTCCCCCACCTGGCCTGCCACGTTCGTTGTTGGGATGGTCCTGAACCTCGCTTGCGCCGTTGCTCTCTTCGCCCGAGATCGGGAGGCTTCGGTCCTAGCCGTCGTCGCCTCGATCTTTTTCATCGTGCCGATAGCTGCCGACCAAACTGGGTTGTTCATGTCCCTGCCGCCTCCTCCCGCGATCTCCATCCTCGAACTAGCCACGGTACTGGTCGCGGCACTCGTCATCTTCTATGGTTCAAAGGTCTATCGAGAGACCACGGCGGGGAAACGACTCAGCGCCTGACGTCGAACCATCTCTCTTCAGGTCGCGGTTGGAAGCCGAAGCTCCTCTGGACCTTCATCGCCTCGCGATCTTGACCCACGATGTTGGGATCAGACCGATGACAAGATCGGATTGAGTCGTCGGTCCATCGCACGGACGGGCTCGTCCGCGGACGAAAGCCCTGGACGTGTTCCACTTAGGGATCAAGGCCTTGGTATCATCCGCGACGACCGACGTCTCCTGTGGGCAATCCACGCCGCGCCGACTCCGGCCGGACCGATGATGGTACCGACGACCGCAATCACCAACAGCGGTGACGCGGGGGCCCGATGCCCCGAGATCGGAATGGCGACGCTCGGTGTGCCTACGACATCGCCAAGGTGCACAATGTCGGTCCCGTAGATCCGAACGCCCAGCACGAAGACGCTTGCTCCGAGGCTGAACGAGAGCTGCGGTTCGTAGACGAGCAACGCTTCCTTCTCTCCGTCGAATCGGTCGGTCACGGGGAAGACGTTCATCCCCCATGCCGGCCAAGACAGCGAACTCGGTGCAATGAACTCTGGATCCGTATCGTTTCGATTTGCCGTGAGACTCGTTACAAGGTCGACCGACAAGTCCACGAGCCCTAGCGTCACGGTTTGGACGCCTGGAATCTTGTAAGACTTCCGGCCCAAGGGCGTCGAATTCAAGATCGGGAGCGGGACGGCAACCCCGAGAACGTACGCGGTGATTTCACAGGAATCGGGAGCCATGTTGACGAATGTGTCCACGCTCTCTTCGAACGTGAGACTCAAGTGTTCGTAGTTCGCAATCACGCCACACGTTGCGGACAGGGCAAGCCAAGTGTCGGCATCGGTTCTGGGAAGACCGAAGGAAACAGACTGTTGCAGGAGCTCGTTCGAAGCGGAGGCCAAAGGGGACGGTGCCAACAGAGCAACAACCGCAAGGCCAATCAAGAGTTCCATCGCGTTCTGCCGCTTCATCGCTTTCCCGCCACCGTCGTTCCGGTCCTTTGGCCGATGCACTTCTAGAACGAGCTTCACCAACTCAAGGGGTAGGCGGAGACTGGTTCGCAGACTTCAAAACAGCCCCCCCGGCCCCACTCGCAACTCATTCTTTCTCGGCCTATTTAATGGTGTCGCGGGCATCCGCTCCATGAAATCGGGCGGCCGAGTTCCCGCGCCGACCCGAATTTCTCAGGGCGCAGCAACGGACGTCTGACCTGAGATGTTCTGGCAAGTGACGACGAGGACAGACCAACTGAATCAGGGGGCAGCGCGCGCACGTTCGATGCTGGGAGTCACTCCCACCTTCCTGAACTCGGGTAGCCGGCTCGGACTTCCTCGACCCGGGCGGGCCAATCGGCCAGGGGAACGCCATCGAGCTGGTCTTCGAGCCGGTCGAGGAAGGCGTGCACGCCAGGCGCGAATCCGATCGCCGTCCGCCGGGTCAGGCGCCGGTGCGTCAAGCGGAGGATCGTCCCCTCCCCGTCCGGCTCGAGTTCCCAACGGACGACGCTCCGCTCGTCGGGCAGGTCGGCGCGCAGGGTGGCGTTCCATTCGTGTTCGAAGACGCGCGGCGGGTCCCACGTCAGGATGCGGCCCGTCACATGGACCTGGGCGGGGCCGCTCCAGTATTCGATGCGGCCGCCCGCGCGGGCCTCGATGATCGCCTTCGTCATGTACCAGCGGGCCAAGTGCTCCGATTCGGTAAGGGCCTCCCACACGACGTCGACGGGGTGACGGAGCCGCCGCTCGAAGGCGATGGTCGCGTATTCGCCGTCGAAGGCGACCGTTCCGACGCGTTCGGTCGACCGGGTCGTCACGTGGGCCTCGTCTCCTCGTTGTTCGCCGGTCTTGGCCATCATCGTTTCTTCCTCTTTGGCTTTTCGTCCGCGGCCCGGGCGTCGAGATACCGTTCCAGCGCGGAGAGCGTGTCGGGCCACATCGCCTGGTATTTCGCGACCCACTCGTACAGCTCGGCAAGGCCCTCGGGCTTGAGCGCGTAGATTCGCTGCTGCGCCTTGACGGTGACGTCCACGAGCCGTGCGTCCCGAAGCACCTTGAGGTGGCGCGAAACCGCGGGCTGCGTCAGACGCGGGAACCTCGCGGCGATCGCTCCTGCGGTCCGGCTGCCGCCTGCGAGGAGGTCGAGGACCGCCCGGCGGGTCGGGTCCGAGATCGCGAAGAAGGCGTCTCGTGTCACGATCGTCCTCATCCGAACTTCTTCTCGAGTTCGGCGAAAAAGGCCTTGGAAAGCCGGCCGAAGTCGCCTTCGCTCAACCGGACCTCGTCGCCCGCCTTGAGCCCCAGGACGGACTTCTCCGGCGGGAGCCTTATCCCGGAACTCGCAGAGTTCGGCCACCCCGGTAGCTTGTCGACTTGCAGCTTGCCCCGGTTGAGCAGGAGGGAGTTGCACAGGATGCGGACCTCGTTCAACGGATTGCCATCCTTTCCCTCGATGCCGGTGAACCGGTGCACGAACATGTAGTCCAGGAGGAGGACCTGGTCGTTGAAGAAGCGAGCCTCGAACTCCTTGGAGGGCGCCTTGCCGGCCTGCGTTCGGTACGCACGCAGGTCGGCCTCGACCCTCGCGCGACACGCGGCGATGTAGTCCTTCGGGTACTTCTTCATCCCGAGCACGGGACTAGGCCCCCCGCGGCTTCCGCGCAGGCGCCGGCCCTGGCTGCAGGAGCGTGAGGTGGTTGCTGTCGGGGTCCGTGAAGTACGCGGCGATGCCGTAGTTCGCCTCCACGGGCGCGGGGTCCTTGAACTTCACGCCGCGCGCTTTCAGGACCTCGAAGTCCTTGCGGCAGTCGTTCGTCTTGAAGACCCAGTGGTTGCCGCCGCTGCCCGCGCCCGGAGGCGCGCGCGGATCGACGACGTACCGCCCTTTCAGGAGGATGAACTCGGGTTCTTGGCCTTTGGGAGCGACGGTGAGCCAGCGGGGGCGACCGGCTTGCTGATAGTCCTGGCGCTTCTCGAAGCCGAGCGCTTCCGTGTAGAACTTCAGCGCCCGGTCCTGATCGCCCACGACGATCGGGACGTGGGTCGTCTTCTGGAAGATGCGATCATCGTTCGTGGCCGCCTTCCCCGCGATGTTGGGTTGGAGCATTGTGAACAAGTTGCCGTCCGGATCCTTAAAGGACGCCGAGATGCCCCACGCTTGCTTCTGCGGCTCCTTGTACGCGCCGACGTGGAAGTCCACTCCCCGTGCCTTGAGCCTCTCGTAACCCGCGACGCAGTCCTCCGTGAGGAACGCGATATGGTGTCCTCCCGTTCCCGCTTCTGGGCCCACGCCTGTCTCAACCTTTTGTGTGCCGTGCGTGAGCACAAACTCGAGTTCCTCGCCCTTGAGCCCGACCGTTAGCCAGCGGGGGTTGCCGGGCAGCTGGTAGTCCGCGCGCTTCTCGAACCCGAGCGCTTCCGTGCAGAAGCGGAGGGCCTTCTCCTGGTCGCTCACGACGATGGGCACGTGCGTCAGTTTCTCGATCATGGTCTGCCTCTGCAAGGCTGTATGACGCTCTGGTTATTTAACTTTTGGATTATATTCCACCGCGCGCGGCTCGCGGCCTATGCCGGACCGTCAGCTCCCTGCCTTCTTCTGAACCCGAGACGGAGGGCTCCCAGGCCCTCCTTCCTCCATTTGTGGCATTCCGACGCTCGCTCTCGAAGGATCGATCCGGAAGTCCGCGGGGGTTCGAAATGCGATCCCCTGACTTCGGCACGCCTGCGCGAGCTGCGCGAGGAAGGGCGCCATGGTATCCGGGTCTGTGATTCGGAGGAGTTGCGGCGCCAGGTCCGACGATCGGAGCCGCGCGAGCATCGCCTCGCGGACCCCCCATCGCGCATCGAGGGACCGCGTGAACACTTTCTTGACACCAACGTCCGCAAAGTTCTCCGCGATTCGCTCGGGCGTCCAATCTCCGGTCGGCGGGTACGCGGGGGCGAAGCCGACGAACGTGGTCAGCCCGGCGTCGGAAAGCGCTCGGAGGCACCGCAACCGAGCGTCGATCGGCGGCGCCCACGGCTCGAGCAAAGACCGCGCGCGGTCGTCCAGGGTGGGTACCGACATCCCGACTTCGATGGACGTGAAGCGTCGGAAGAGATCGATGTCGCGCATCATGAGCGGCGAACGGGAGAGCACCGAGACGGGCCAATCGGCTCGGAGGAGGACCTCCAGCGCATGCCGCGTGATGCGGTACTTCCCCTCGACGAACTGATACGGATCCGTCGCGGTCGAGATCGCGACGAGGCCCCGGGGGAGCTTCCGGACCTCGCGTGCCAGGACCGTCGCGGCGTTCCGTTTTATCATGACGGATGCGCCCCACGCCGCGCGATCCATCCTCATCAGTCGGGGAACAAAGCAGAAGACGCACCCGTGGTAGCAACCAACGTATGGGTTGAAAGAATAGTCGAGCCACGGGAGCGGATCTTTGCGCAGCGCCGAGTCGACGTGGATCTCGCGGATCTCGAACGAATCGTGGGGGCTCGGCACGTATATCCCGAAGAGCTCGTCCACGGACGGGGTGGGAGCTTCGGGACCTATGAGCTTGACCGTGGGAGGTCCGCGAAAGTGCCGGGCGTCGCCTTCGGCCGGGAACGATGCGTGGCGTCGAAGGAAAGGCTATAGCGGTCCCTTCCCGTTACGGGAGTCCCGGCGGGGCCATCCCGCCGCGTTTCCAGGGAGGCGTGAGCGATTGGGCACGGACCGGCGGCATGCCGGCCAGATCACGGCGGCGGTCGTCACGAGCCTCTTCGCCATGGTCCTCGTCTCGAACGTCCTCTGGCCCGGAGCCCCGCCGGCCGCGAGCGAGCAAGCCCGATGGCCCTCCGGAACGAATCCGTTCCCGAGCTTCCCGGCCGGACCGGAACTGCACGTCGTCCCGGTGGGTCCGGACACGAACCTCTCGACGCGCCTCCTGCTCGCATCGCTCCAGGGGCTCGCGAACCGCGTCCGGGCCGAACTCTATCTCGACGTGGACGACGAGGCAGCGAACGCGTCGTCGATGCTCTCGTTCCTCGTTTCGAAATACCATCTCCGGCGCGACAGGATGACGATCGACGCGGCGATCTCCGCCTACCTCCCGAGCGCCGCCGAGATCGTCGTGTACGACCCCGCGAGGCCGGAGTCGATCAACGTCGCGACGATGATCGCGGCGCAGCGGGACGCGGTCCTCGTCGGCCCGGACCTCTCGGAATCGCTCCATGCGCGCACGGGCCTCCCGGTGTTCGACTACGCGACGAGCGACTGGGCTCCCCTCGACCCGGTCGCCGCGACGGACCGCGCGCTCCGTGATCTCTACCCCGGTTCGTCGCCGAGCCTCCTCGCGATCCTGCCGCCGGACCGCTGGGCGATCCGCGACTACCTGATCGCCACGCGGACGTTCGTCTTCTACGAGCCGCAAGGCGCCCTCGCGACGCCGCCCGAGACCGCCGCGACGATGCGCGTCTTGCGCGCGACGCCCCGCAACATCCCGATCCTGGGATGGTTCGACAGCCCGACGCTCACGGAGGAGAACGCGTTCGTCCAGATGGCCTCGGCGGAGGGCAAGTTCGTCGTCGGGGTGCAGGATCTCCCGAACCTCTCCGTCCTCACGGCGTTCGGTCGGAACGACACGCACCGCCAAATTCCGACGTCCGCGCCGTCGACGGCCCTCGAGGACAAGACGTACGTCGTCGTCGCGGTGCCGGATGGGGACAACGTGGACTTCATCTCGGGGCGGATGCGGGAGCTCTGGTCCGAGCCCGCGCGGGGGACGGTGCCGCTCGCCTGGAGCATCGACCCGCTCCTGGTCGATCTCGCGCCGCCGCTGCTCGACTGGTATTACGACACCGCCACGCCGAACGACCGGTTCGTCGCGGCGCCGAGCGGGGCGGGATACCTGTACCCGGACTACACCGGTCCGGGCGACCTGCCGGGATATCTGGCCCTCACGGAGCGCTACATGGCGGCGGCGGACCTGGACGTCGTCTGGCTTCTGAATGCGTTCACGGCCTCGGAGATCCCCTACTCAGACGGGAGCCTCTCTGCGTACGTCCGCGGCGTGCATCCCGAGGGGATCGTCCTGGATTACGACGACCAACCGGGGTCCCGCGACGTCTGGGTGGCGTCGGGCGGAGGCAACGCGTCCCCCGTGATCCGATCGACCCATTTCTGGACGACGGCCGACAACGTGCTCGGCAAGATCGATGCCGCCGCGGCCGCGTGGGGCGACGGGCCGCATTTCCTCTGGCTCACGGTCTACACCTTCCGATTCGATCTCGCGGACGCGGTCGCCCTCGTCGACGTCGACGGTCCCCTCGCTGCTCGGCTAGGCGGGAATCTTGAGATCGTCACACCGACGACGTTCTTCGCGCTCCTCCGGCAGGCGTTCGTCCGCGAGGCGGGAGCCCGGCTCGATGCGGCGTGGGGCGATCCGATTGCGTCGACGCTGTTCGCACCGTCTGTGGACCTCGCCGCGGCGCAGGTGGCCGAGGCACGGGCCGCCGTCGTGGGCGGCGATTCCGAACGCGCGGCCCAACGCGCCTTCATTGCCCTCGAGACGCTCCGGGGGATCGGCGCGAGCGAGGCGCTCCTCCTGTCGTTGATCGTCCTGCTCGCCGCCGGGGCGCTCGCGGCCTTCGCGCAACGCTCGGCGCGGCGGACGGCCCAGGCATCCGATCCGATCGATTTCGGAGCGCTCGTCCTCGTCGCGGCGGCCGTCGCCTTCTTCGTGTTCGCGCTCCGCGAGGCGGTGGAACAGAATTTCTGGACTTATCCGTCGATCCTTCTGGGGATCGCAGTGGCGGGGTTCCATCGTCCGCTTCGGCGCTCCCTCGACCGCGCGTATTCGGGCCGGGCCCCCGTCGTTGCCGCGCTGGCGTGTCTCGTCCTCTCGAGCCTCGCGATCCGCACGACGGCTGCGTTCCCGCTCGCGATGATCGGCACCCTTCTCGCGATCGATTCGTACCTCGTCCGGAAGCCGGCGACGCCCTCGACGCTCCTCGCCGCGCTCGGCTTCGGCACGGCGATCGGATTCTTTGGCGGGTTCGACCTCGTCACGTTCTCCGCGATCGCCGTCCTCCTCGTCGTGCCGCCGCTGTTCCTCCCGGAGGGGGCGCCTCCCGCGGAGACGGCCGCGCGGCCCCACCGAGCGGTCTATCCGGGGATCCTCTTGGCGATGCCGCTGACCGCGTTCGCGCTCACGTCATCGTACGCGCTGAGCCTTCGATTGCAGATTCAGGGAGACCTCCTCCCGTTCACCGCCGCCGCGATGCTCGTCCTCGGTCCGACGCTCGCCATCGTCGGGTCGCGGATTCGGCCCGGCCTCTCGCCGACGACCGCACGCGTGGGCGGCCTCAGCCTCGCGGTCGCGTCCTCGGGGCTCGTGCTCGCCTCGAAGGGCACGCTCCCGACGACGCTCGCGCTCCTCGCCCTGTTCACGAGCCTGTCCTTCGCGGCGCTCGCCGGCCTGCGGGAGTCCGCGGCTCGCGGCGGAGACCCGCGTCACGCCCTGGCGACGGCGATCCTCCTCCTCCCTACGATCGTGCTCTTCTTCCGGCTCCCTCCGATCACGTACTCGCTCACGGTCGTGCCGCTCCCCGAGGCCGTCGAGTACTTCCTGTACACCCCGGCGGCGATCATCGCGGCGACCTCGCTCGTCCTCCTGGCCGCCGGATGGATCCTCACGCGGAAGTCGACGTCCGCAAAGGATTATCCCGGGGAGCCCCATGGTGGAGCGAGTGGGCCATGAGGAAGCTCCCGAAGAAGCGGTTCCTCGAGGTCGCGGGGCAGATCGTCCGGAACAAGCTGGCCCGGGAGGCGATCTACCCGTTCTACTGCTCTTTCAAGCTCACGCGCCGATGCAACTTCACGTGCTCGTTCTGTAACTGCTGGCACGTGAAGAACCGCTGGAAGGACATGCCGACGGAGGACGTCAAGGCGGTCCTCGACAACCTCGGACGGTCGTCCGTGATCGTGTGCAGCTTCGAGGGCGGCGATCCGCTCGTGCGGGACGACATCGAGGAACTCCTGCGCTACCAGTACGAGAAGCCGTGGTACCTCCTCTTCACGACGTCGGAGAGAGACATGCAGCAGCGGTACCCCATGGCGGAGTACGGGAAGTACATCGACTTCCTGCACATCTCGATCGACGAGGGCCACAAGAACCTCGACATGTACGACGAGCTCGAGGAATACACGAAGTGGGGTTCGATCGTCACCGTGCAGATCGTCGTGACGAAGAACGACATCGGGGCCCTCGAGCAGAAGATCAAGCGGTGCCAGGACGCCGGGGTGAAGGCGGTCGTCATGTGCGCCGTCCACCTGAAGAACACGAAGGACCACCTGCCGGACCTGTGGCAGATGAGCCGCGTCGGGATCGAGATGAAGCGGAAGTATCCCGGCGTCATCATCTCGCCGGACGGCTACTTCGACCGAATCACGTGGGACCACGGCTGCGACACGTCGTCGATCATCGTCGACGCGGACGGCTTCCTCTGGTACCCGTGTCGAGTGCTCGAAGAGAAGACGATCAACCTGATCGACTCCGACCTGATGGCGTACCTCGAATCGCCGGACGCCCGGGAGCGGCGACAACGCATGGCGGCGTGCGACATCCAGTGCGCGTGGTACCAGTACTACGCGACGCAGAGCTTCGTGAACCCACGGGAGCTGCTCTCCGCGTGGATGCCGTACTACCGCGACCTCCTGAACGGCGGGAAGCAGCCGACCTTCGGGGCGCCCGCACTCGCGCCGAGGGATCCGCGAGACCTGATCCATGCGCAGATTCTCCAGGAGAGCGCGATGAAGGGCCCCGATCCCGGTGGCCGACCGATGATGGAGCTCCCTGTGGTCGAGCCGCCGCGCATGAGCCCGTGATGCGGTGTCGGCCGCCTCGGCTTAACATGTTAACCAGTCGCGAGGGCGCATCGTGCCTTGGACGTGCGGCTGCTGTGGCGTTCCGGTCCTGGCACGACTAGGAGGACGTGCCGTGGTCGCGCCATCGAGGCAACGGGTGCGGTCGCTAGGACCGTTCGAGCCGGCTTAACATGTTAACCAAAAGGTGACAGGCGTCGGGCCTACGGTTGTTTGGGCTCTCGACGGCCTCGGCTTAACATGTTAACCAAAGGCGAGTACTTTCACTGCTCCCGGCGAAAGGCTATAATATAGCTTCATCCATGGGATGGAGCGTGACGATTGAAGGGTACGAAGGTGAGCGGATCCTCCTCTCCTATGACGTCTCCGGCGCGGCCCGTTCCGCCGCGGCCCAGGTCTGCCAGATCGTGTTCGGCCGGGTGCGGACCTCGGGGGGTCCCGTGCGCCGGCGCTACGTCGAGCGGGGATTCATCCACCGCCCTGGCGTCGTGTGGATCGGGCAGTCCGTCCTCGTCCTCCCGCCGCCCGACGCTGCGGAGCTCGCGGACCGCCTTCGACGGCTCGGCGTACGGGTGGCCACCGGGCCCGTTGGGATTGCCCGGTCAACGCTGGAGGCGTTTCGCCGTCGGAACTCCGTCGGCTTAACATGTTAACCAGCGCGGGCCTGCGTCCCGCATTGAGAAAATTCAGATATAGGCGCACCTCCCATGCGCCGACGATGGGATGCACCGTCGGGATGGGCGTGACGCCGCATGATCGATTCCGTTGAGGCCGTCCTCCGGCTCCTGCTCGTCTTCGCCCTGGCGTTCGCGGTCGGCCTCGAGCGGCAGGTGCGCCGCAAGCCGGTCGGGTTCGGCACGTTCATCTTCGTCTCGACGGGCGCCGCGACGTTGACGCTTCTCGCGATCACCCTCGAAGAAGAGAACCCGCTACCGCTCCTCGGCGGCGTGATCACGGGGATAGGCTTCCTCGGCGCGGGCGCGTTGATCCGAAGCAACGATCGGGTGTTCGGCTTCACGACGGCGGCGCTCGTGTGGGCCATGGCCGCCCTCGGCGTTGCGGCCGGGGCGGGGCTGTACCTCCTCGTCGCGGTCGACTACGGGATCGTCTGGGCGGTCGTCGTGACGGACCGGGTCCTCGAGGGTAGAGGATTCGGCTCGCACGCGAAGGTCGTGCGCATCACAGTGGCCAACCCTGTCACCCCGGAGGAACTGGACGCCCTCTTGCCGAGCGGGCCGACGCACTTCGAGCGTGTCCATGTGGACAAGGAAGCCCACCGGGTCAACGTCACCGCCCAAGTCCGGATCCGACCCGCGGACGTCCCGAGCCTCCTCGAGTCGCTGCGGTCGAACGACAAGGTCCGCTCGTTCGAGCTCGAGTAGGCCTACGTGGTCGAGTGCGATTCGAAGAAGTCGCTGTACGAGGACGCCATGAGGTCCTCGTCGCCGATCTGGAAGTACCGACGCAAGGCCTCGAGGTGCTGGACGCCCGCCTCCCGCTCCGATTCATCCGCGAGGACCTTCTCGAACTCGATGAACCTCCCGAGACCTCCGACCGTATCGAGGTGGATCTGGACGCCCTGGAAGCGGAAGATCTCTCGCGTCTTGCGGACCTCCACCTTGACGGAGAGGATGCGCGCGAGGATCTCACGGACCGTCGCGGCGTCGGGAATCGGGGCGAGCAGCACGCGGCTCTCCTTCACGCCGCCGACGTCGGGCCGTTCGTAGTACACGAGCTGGCCCTCCGTCGCGCCGGCGACGGAGCGGAGCTTCAGGCGCCGATCGCCGAGCGAGAAGTACGTGTCGACCTGTCGGAAGGTCCCGACGCGCTCCGCGCCCGCCAACAGGGCGCGCGCCTTCCCGAGGTCCTCGTACCGCGCCTTCAGCTCGACGAGATGTTTCGCGCCGGCGTCCATGAGGGGCGAGACGATGCGGATGACAAGAACGTTGGCGTGGCTCAGGCCGACGGCTCGACCGCGGATTCGTCCGGGATCGGGGTCCGCGTCGTGGGCGAGTGCCTGGACGTCGGGAGGGTCGCGAGGCGTTTCGCGGCGTCGAGGTGGCCTTTGGGCTGCGCGACCGCTTCCGTCAGGTGGTCGCGGTGGGCCGTCAGGCTCCGCTTCGCCGCGCGGAACGCACGCGCGTCGGCGAGGGTCGGGTTGGCGGCCGCTGCCTTCAGACTCCGCGCGATCACGATCGTCCGAAGGACGAAGACCGCGATCGCGGCGGGAATCACGAGCCACAACAGGTCCACGGTATCACGCGTCCCGAGAAGGGACAGTATCTTCCTGTGCCGCGTGCTATAAAAGGTTCCCGTTCAAACTATTCACACATGCAAGCGTGCGAGACGAACACACGCACGGGGCCCGTTTTTCTCCGAGGAGACGTGTGCAGGCGTGGCAACCGGAAAGAAGGGTGTAGCTTACGCGCGGACGACCATCCAGACGAACAGGACGACGAAGGCAACGCCGAGGCCCGCGCCGGCCGCGAGGACCAGCCGCGCCAGCCGTTCGATCTGGGCGCGGGTCGTCCGGAGATCCGCATCGTCACGGATCTCGGAGGCCTCGATCCGACGGATGCGAGACAGCAAGGCCGCGTCCAATGTCCCGAAGACCGCGAGGAGGCCCACGAGGATGGCGAGGCTCGACCCGAACACGAACTGTGCGGCGACGAGCCCGGCGGCCAGGAACAGCACGTAGAGGGGTGCCGTCCACCGGATGTAGGAGCGGAGTTGCTCGAGCCGGACGTGCACTAGCCGGACGTCTTGCTCGGTCGACGCGGTGCTCCCTCTCGGCCCCGCACGCGATGGGCCCGGCGCCTACATATCCTTTGAGGGCACGTCCGCCTCGTGCCGCCGTCGGGCGTGCGGCCTCGCGGCCCGGAGGGGCGCGTCGAAGCGTTCGACCGACTTCATCTCGATCTCGAGTCCTTTGCGACGGCCGTCGACGGCATTGGCGAGCGACGCCTTGTAGCCCCGGAGGGAATCGCGGGCCCGTTCGATCGAACCGTCGCGGGCCCGTCGTGCAGCGTCGAGGGATTCCCGGTGCCGATCGAGCGCTTTCTTCGCCTCCGCCAGGGCGCGAACGGCCGGGGCGTTCGGATCGCGGCGGGTGGGCCGACGGCGCGTGCTCGTCACGATCTCGCGACGGGCTCGCGAGGGGCTTCCGTCGTATTGAAGGCATCGCCGCATCCCGATGTGCGGGCCATTCGACGGGTTCGGCCGGTTCCCGCGAATCCTACCGCTGAACAGAGGTAGATTCTCCCGAGGGCCCCGGACGACTGCGATGGCCCTACGCGTACGCCGTGATGCGTCGCTGCGTCCGGAGGTACGCGCGCAAGGCGCTCGCCCGCCACCAGTTCGCCATCGGAAGGCGCAGCCTCCGGGAGAGTTCGCTCTCCGCCTCGGACAGGCTCGGGAACCGCATCGCCTTCTTCGCGAGGGCCGCGCGGGCGAGCTCCCGGTACCGCCAGACGCCGAGCGGCACCCAGTCCTCGTAGACCTCCATGAACACGATGGCCCCGGCCTGACGCCGGCGCGAGGCGAGGTGCTCCAAGACCGGGAGGCGCGTCGCATGGTAGGCGCCCGCGATCTGGTCCGGATACGTCGTGCGGCCGTTCGCGAACTCGTGGTCGTGGGCCGGCGTCGGGTCGGCCGCGAGGTTCCACGCTTCGAGGCCCTCGAACATGAAGGCTTGCGGGAACAGCAGGACCGCCACGTTGTTCGCGAGGCCGCTTGCGCTGTACACCTCGTACTCGTCGATCCACGGATTCGAGCGGACCTCGACGAGGAGGGCCTTCGCGAGGATGTCGTCCACGGCGGTGATCGACCACTCCGTAGGGACGAGCCGGCGTCGCTCCTTCGTGCCGAGGAGGCCGACGGAGAAGGTCCGCGTGATCTGGCTCTGCGTGACCCCGTGATCGTACAGGTCGGCCACGGCCTCGCCCGCTCGGACGTCCGTGTCGGAGACGAGGTCGTCGACCCGCCGCGGGACGGACGGGTTCGAGGCGAGGTCGACCTTCGCGAGGTCCGCGCTCGGACCGCTCGGCGGCGCGCGGGCGGAGAACGGGCTCACGAGGGACGGCTTCTTCGTGAACCACATCTCCGTGTCGATCGGCTTCGCGGCCATCGCGGCCTCCTGCACGGTCGAGAGGATCGAATCCGGCGCCCGTGCCTCCGAGACGCGCCGCGGCGCCTTGCCGCGGACGAGGGACAGGCGGAACCGCAGGATCTCCGCGAGGTCGTACGCCAGCCAGGATTCCGAGGCGTCGAGGATCGAGGTGTCCTCGTCCCGCACGGGAGGGACGAGCGGCCCGACGAGGACCTTCGGGTAGCCCCACGAGCCGACGAACGCGCTCGGCGGGGAGGCGCCGAAGAGATTCGTCGTCCGCAGGTCGCGGCGATCCTCGAACCACCGGCGGACGCGGCCGAGGTGCGGACAGATCGCGAGGCGGCACCGCTTGATGTCCCCTTGGCAGACGCGGCACGCGACCTCTCGTTGGACTTCGGCGAAGGTCTCCCGGATGCCGTCCTCCCCCGGCGAGAATCCGGTGGAGGACGACGGGGTCATGGTCAGGCGGAGGAAGCGGGGGCGGCCGTGGCGGGAGGAGCGGGTTTCGGAGGGGGCGCCGGGGCGACCGGCCGGTCTTCGGGGATCACTTCCTCCCAGCGCGCGTAGCACAGCGGGCACACATGGATGATGCTCCCCGCCGCGTTGCACGGCTGGGCGCCGTCGTTCGGGCAGTGGTGCTCCTTCGCCATCTCTATCCCTCCGATGGACCCGCTCCACTTATGCCTTTCGGGCTCATGTCGAATCCGTAGAGCCGGTCGCGGTTCGCCTCCAGTTGGTCGACCGCTTTTCCCGTGAATTCCGCGGCGGTCATGACGGCGACGTCGTGCTCCTCGCCCGCCTGGAAGACGGGCGCCATGCGGGCCCGCCACTCCCGGTCGCGGAGGATGTGGTGATCCAGGATCAGCGTGCGCACGTTCGTGGTGCGCAGGATCCGCGAGAGATGGGAGAGGGACCGTTTCGTGTGCTGCTCCGGATAGTTCTCCGGCATGTGGGTCATCGGTCCATCGACGTAGAGGACCGTGGGCTGCGCGTCGATCAGGAACGCGAGGTGCTCCTTCAGCGGCGGACCGAGGACGTCCGCGGTGTGGACGAACACATCGTTGCCGCGGGAGATCCGCGTCATGACGACGTATCCGAGTTCGTCGTTGTATCCGTGCGGCAGGGCCGGCGAGAAGAGGAGCTCCGTCTCGCCGAAGTCCGTCTGGTTGCCGTCCGCCACTTGGACGGCCTTCGGATATTTCTTCAGCTTGCGGACGAACGCGCCGGCCCGTTCGCGCTGACTTCGGTTGATGTGGAACTTCCCGTCCTTCAGGAACGCGATCTTGTTGCGGTAGATCGAAGGCGCGGCCGGGTTGTGATGATCAAAGTGGTAGTGCGAGACCGTGAGGATGTCCGCGCGCTTCGCCGCCTCGCGGATCCCCTGCCAGAGTTCTTTCTGTCTCGCCCGTTCGACGTCATGCGGCGGCAGATCGTAGCGGTACGGACCGAGACGGACGCTCGGATCGAGGAGGATCGTGACGTCGGGCGTCTCGACGAGGGTCGCCATCGAGCGCGCGCCGAGGCTGTCCGCCGCGAGCGGCGTGATCTTCATGGGAACACCGCGTCGGCCCACACCTGCCGCTTCACCTTCTGAAAGCCGAGGGTCGGGAACAGGGCGAGGGACGCCCGGTTGTCTGCATAGGCGTGGAGGGTTGGGACCTTGCCGAGGCGAAGGAGCTCCCGGGAGACCGCGGCGACGACGGCTCGCGCGAGTCCTTGCCTCCGGCGCCCCTCGACGACGTGGACCATCCCGATGTTGGCCGCGCGATTCGTGACGAGGTGGGTGAGGGCCCACGCGACCGGCTCGCGGCCCTCGTAGATCGCGGCGGTAGGCCCCTCCTCGATCCGCCGCCGCACGTACGGTTCCGCGGGCCAGTCCGGTTGCCAGAGCTTTGCGACGCGACCCGCCCACTCCGGATCGAGCGGCCGCACGCGGTCGTCGGGTCGGTCGACAAAGTCCTTCCGGTCGAGATCGAAGAGCCAAGCGGTCCGCGGGCGGAACTCCGTCGCCCGAGCCTCTACGATCGGGAGGGAAAACTCCTCCGTCAGGTGAACGATCGTGAATCCCGACGGCACGCGCTCGCCGAGCGCGCCGGCGGCCGGCGCGTCGAGGGCGTGGAGGGCCACGAAATTCGCGCCGCCGGGACTGCCCATTCGGTGGACCGCGATGAGCCCGCGCGGAGGGGACCCGTGCACGCATACCTCGTAGCCGGGCTGTTGGAACGCGCGATCCCACACGACGGCGTTGCCGATCGGATCGGAGTCGAGTAAGGCCCGTGCGGCGTCGAAATCGAAGGTGGGAGCGGCGGTCGTGAGTTGGGCGAACGGCCCGGGGCACAAAAGGTTTGTCGGCCTCATCGCCGCTCAGACGCGACGCGCAGCTCGGATTTCCTCCTCGATCCCGCGTGCTGTCGCCTCGGGGTCCGATGATTCGTAAATCGCCCGGCCGACGATCACCGCATCCGCGCCGGCCGCGATCGCGGCGGAGGCGCTGCCGCCCTGTGCGCCGACCCCGGGCGCGAGGATCAGCTTCGTGCCGACGATCCCGCGCAGCGTCCGCACGCGATCCGGCCGAGTGGCCGGCGCGATGATCCCCGCGGCTCCCGCGCGGACCGCGATTCGCGCGAACTCCTCCGCGAACTTCGCCGTGTACTCCTGACCGCCCGGATGGCTCAATTCGGTGACGACGAACACGTCCGCGCGGCCCGCGGCCTCGACGCACGCCCGCACGGAGTCTTCGCCCGCGAAGCCGTGGCAGATCACCCCGGACGCACCGGCGGCCACGGCCCGTTCGACGACGAGGCGGCTGATGTTCGGGATGTCCGCGACCTTGAAGTCGCACACGACGTTCGCGAGCGTTGCGAGGTCCTTCACGATCCCGAGGCCGGCCGTGAGGACGAGGGGCCAGCCGATCTTGAGGGCGTCGACGCGGTCCCGGACGGCCCGCGCAATCGACTGCGCCCGCGCGCCGTCGGCCACGTCGAGCGCCACGATCAGCCGGCGTTCGACCCGCATCGGGGCCGGCAGGAGCGGGACGGGCAAAAAGGTTCTCCCGCGGTCGGATTCACGGCGGACCTTTTAAGTAACCCAAGCAGAATCGGACGCCGTCGCGCGATGGCCGAGGTCCAGCGGATCAAGACGAAGATCTGCCTCGTCGGCGAGGCGGCGGTCGGGAAGACCTCCCTCATCCGGCGGTTCGTCCAAGACGAGTTCGACGATCGGTACATCACGACGCTCGGCGCGAAGGTCTCGAAGCGCGAGATGACGTTCGACCTCCCGGACCGCGGATCGAAGCTCCAGATGGACATGACCGTCTGGGACATCATGGGCGAGAAAGGCTTCCGGGACCTCCTGAAAGAGGCGTTCTTCCACGGCGCGAAGGGCGTCCTCGCGGTGTGCGACCTCACCCGGTACTCGACGCTCAAGGAGCTCGACGACTGGGTGCAAAGCGTCTACAACGTCGTCGGCGAGATCCCGGTCGTGTACGCGATCAACAAGATCGACCTGAAGGACGAGGTCATGATCCTGTACGGCGACAAGGAGATCGAGCAGGCCGTGCGCGCGTTCGAGGCGCCGTTCTTCTACACGTCCGCGAAGACGGGCGAGAACGTCGAGCTCGTCTTCAAGCGCCTCGGGACGATGGTCCTCCACAAAGACGGGATTCCGGTCGTCGCGTGAGTTCACCTCGAAGAAACGGGGCGAGAAGCGTTAAGTAGACAGCGGCGGACTGCGTTGCCATACCAGGACGAGGGCGCCGGATGACCACCCAACGCACGCTGAAGTCGAAGATCTGCCTGGTCGGCGACAAGTCCGTCGGCAAGACGTCGTTGATCCGACGTTGCGTGTTGAACATGTTCGACGAGCACTACCTGACGACGATCGGCACGCACGTCTCGAAGAAGGAGGTACACGTCCTGCTGCCGGAACAGGACATCCTCGTCGACATCGACATGACGATTTGGGACATCATGGGCGAGAAAGGGTTCCGGGAGCTCTTGAAGGACGCCTACTTCTATGGGGCGAACGGGATCCTGGCGGTCGCCGACTTCACGCGGCGTCGGACGCTCGACAACCTCGACGACTGGATCGACGGCGTCGAGAAGGTCGTCGGAAGCGTGCCGATTCTGCTCGCGGTCAACAAGGCGGATCTCGCGACGAGTTCGCAGTACACGGAGCGGGACGTCGGGCAATTCGCGAAGGCGTACGAGTCGGAGTACATCCTCACGTCCGCCAAGACGGGACAGAACGTCGAGGATGCCTTCCGCCGCCTCGGCGCCTTTGTCGCGGAGCATCAATTGCAGCTCGTCTAGGCCCGCGTTCCGTGGGCTTGTGCCTTCGAACCCCCGGTGACGCCCTCAGTCTACGGCGCGAAGACCTCGGTTTCATCGAGTCGTGCAGACCCGAACGCGCATCGAACGCAATAATTAAGTACGCTCGGCCAGATGGTCGCTTCCCCTGGGCCGGCGCCCGCGCGGCGGGCGACAGGGAGGGGTCTCGGGCCGGGAGAAGGGGAGAACCCGATCGGAAAGCTCATGCCCGCAGGACCAACGAACACAGTAGCGAGAGCGTCTGCTCTCCTCGTCGTCCTTCTTTGGGGCTCCGTCGCCGTCGTGTCGCTGTCGGGCCCGCGCTCGGTCGCCGCCGAATTGCCCGTCATCATCCCGGGGAACGACGCGTCGCGAACGCTGCGCTGGGGAATGAACACGAGCGAAGGCTTGACCCTCCAGGACATCGCACTGGATTCGGGGACCGCCGAACTTCCGTGGACGTACGCGAACATCTCATGGGCCGATGGACCGGCGTTCGAGCGGAACGGGACGCAGGAATCGAACCTGACGTTCACGTCGGACGGAGTCGAGCTCGCGGCCAACCTGAGCAACCACATCACGAACGGACATTTCGCCACGGACGCGAACTGGTCCTTCGCCAACGGCAAGGGCGAAGTCGTCACCGGGTGGGACGACGCCGCTCGCAATGCCGAATACCGTTCAGTCTCTGCCTCGACCGAGAGTCTCTGGAACGGCATGAATTCAACGGTCGGGTGGAGATTCGACGCTTCGCCGAACATCACCGCGGGGTTCCACGTTAATACGACGAACCCTCCCGAGGGGATCGGCACGATCGAGATCGACGTCTCGTCCGTGTTCGATGCCGATTCCCATTACGTCGGGATCCAGCGGATGGCCCCCGTCGACTGGTCCGGGTCGGATCGGCTCGTGCTTTGGGTGGACCTGAACAACTCCGATGCCGTGACGTTCCAAATCACCGCCATCAACTCGAGCAACGCCTTCGTCCATACAAGTCCCCAGGCCCTCGCGACGGGTCCGCAACGGGTCGCCGCCGATCTCCTCGAGCTAGGGTCCCGCAGTGACCGATCGTCCCTATCGGCGCTGACATTGCGTTTCGACGGGGTGTTCACGCCGCCAATGTACGTGCTCGTCGACGACGCGCGCGTGGGCCTCACGAAGGCGTTTCAGGACTCGGCGGCGATCTCCCAGTCGTTCGTGACGACGACGTCGACCACGCCGACCCTCGGCAGTGCGGTCCTCGCGTGGAACTGGACAGCCACCAACGTGACAAACGTTTCGGACCTCAAGTTCGAGGTGAACGTGTCGGGCCCACTCGGAACGTTCGTCCAAACGCTGCCGATTTCCGCCACCGTCCCATGGCAGCGTGCTTCTGCGGACGTCTCCTCGATCCTCTGGTTGCCGGACTCCTATGAAGTGCGTTTCGAGGTCCATGTCGCGGCGAACACCACCGGTCCGATCAACGCGACCGTCCGCATCGACGACGTGAGCTTACTCATCCCAAACCGCCACGATGCCGCGTACGTTTCGGCTGTGCTCCCGCTCGGCCTGCAGTCGGAATTCCTGAGCCTCGCTTGGGGAGCCACGAGACCGGCTTCTACATCGATCGTGTTTGGCGTTCGGTCCGGCAACACGTCCAACCCGGACGACGGCAACTGGACCGACTGGCAGCTGTGGACGGTCGCCGGCTCCTACCGCCCTGCGGCGGGAGGCGCATCCCGCGTCCAGTTCCGCGCCGATCTCAACACGACGAACGCGAGCGCTTCCCCGACCCTCCGCAGCCTGCTGTTCGAGACGCGCCATCGGGCGTCGCAAGGGTCCATCGTCTCCGATCCGTACACTGCCGCAACGGATTTCCTCCGGTGGCGGACAATCAAAATCATTTCGTCGGCCGCCCCTCAGACGTCCATCCGGTTTTACGTCGGAGGCCTTGCGGACTGGACCGAAGTCTCCTCCGGCGCCAACCTTTCCGCGTATGTGGGTCGCACCATCCAGTGGCGCGCGGAGCTCAACACGTCGAACGGACTCGTGACGCCGTCCCTCATCCGAGTCGACCTCATCTACGAATACCTCGGCCAAGCCGTGCGGGTGGCGATTTCGCCCGGAGGGCCGCTGACTGTCACGTCGGACGACACGATTCAGTTCCACGCGTTTGCGCTCGATGCGGGGTCGCACGCGGACCCTTCGGCAGAATTCACATGGTCGACGACGGACCGAGACGGCCAGGTCGTCGACGGCGAGTATCGAGCCGGCCAGTTAGGCACCTGGAATGTGACGGCCACGCTTGTGGGCCGCGGGCTCACGGCCCGGGTTCAGGTGCATGTGGTCGCCGCCCCTTCGTTGCTCCTCGCGCAACTGGGACCATTAGCCCTCGTCCTAGCGCTCGCGGGGGGTGGTGTCTACGTCGGGTACACGGTCGTCGTCCGCAGGATGTTCGCGATCGACGACGTCTTCCTGATTTCGAGGGATGGACGGCTCATGCTGCACAACACGCGGCGCATGCGGGCGGACCGGGACGAGGATATCCTCTCCGCGATGCTCACGGCGATCCTCACCTTCCTCCGCGACTTCGATCCGGAAGAAGACGGCCAGTTGCGGCGCTTCGACATCGGAGGCAAGACGGCCCTCCTCGAACGCGGGGCCCACGCCTACCTCGCCGCCGTCTACTCCGGTCGCGTGCCCCGCTGGGCCGGGAAGGATCTCCGGCGGTTCATGTCGCACCTGGAGGCCCGGTTCGGTGAGACGTTCGCCCATTGGACCGGCTCCCCGCAGGACCTCCAAGGCCTGAAGAAGTTCTCAGAGCGGTTTGTCTCGCGCGTGCGGTATCGGCCGGGCCGCGGTGCGCGAAAGCCCGCCAGTTAGTCATCGCGGGAAGAGGACCAGGTAGAACAGGACCGCGAAGCCGAACAGCGTGAAGGCGGTCGAGATCAGCCAGAAGTTCCGGAGGAGCTTCGCCCGACGCGTCGGATCGTCCCAAGTCGCGGCGAACCGGTCGATCACACCGCCTCCAACATCGTGCGGAGCATGAAGGTGTCCGGTCGTCTCGTTGCCGGGTGAAGGGCCTCCCTGGGCCGGCTCGACGTCCCGCCGGCTCCGGGGAAGACTTCGCTCCGGCGGTTCCATCACCGATACCTTTAAGATGACCCGGGGCAACCGACGACCGCCCTTGGTGCGGGAGGGGCTCGGGTTCGCCAAGGACGGGGCTCTGTGGAGCCCGCCGGAGCTACCCTCCCATGCACGCACGGTCACGCCGCCTGCCCGAAGCGCTCGTCCTGCTTCTGGCCCTTGTCGTCCTCCTTCCGGGCGCGTCGGCGGAGCCCGTCCTGACCGATCAGAGCGGTGCCACGCGAGTCACATGGGACTTCTCATCGACGGCGGACTACAACGTCACGGACGTGGCGCTGGCGCCCGGCACCGCGACGCTCGCCCAGGTGTCGCTCTGGCGGAACTACACGAGCGACGCCGAGTTCTTGGCCTCCCAGGACTCGGCCACGAACGTCAGCGTGGGCTCGGGTCTTCGGCTTGTCAACCAAGCGGCGAACTTGATCCAAGACGGGACGTTCGATCAGACGACGGGCCCGTGGACGTTCGTCAACGGGACCGCGGGGCAGGTGTTGTCCGCGAGGGACCCTGGGGGAAACGCTCGCTTGTGGCACCTGACGCCGAGGGTCCAGTTTGACTCGATGGACGATGTGTTCGGTACGAACAATTGGGCGGCCGTCTCATACGGGAGAAGCACCAGCTCCCTTAGCCAATCGACCTCCGTCCGCGTCGAAGGCAGCGGCTCGCTGAGAGACGACCTGGTGATCGCACAGCAAGGGGGTACGAACCCGATCGGCGCGATCCGCGACGATCCGGGGACGTGGAACTGGAGCGCGTACAACCGTCTCGGGGTCTGGATTAACGTGAATGCGAGCGGCATCGCGGCGTCCATCCTCCTCGACAACCCGGGAGGCTGGAACTGGGTCAGTTGGATTCCCCAGTCCCTCACGCCGGGATGGCGGAGGTACGTCTTCGACATTTCTCCCGGCTACGGGACGAACAACCAAATCGACGCGGTCCAGGTCGGTTTCCTCGGAAATGTGGGCCCGTACCGGGCGTACGTCGACGATCTCGTCTTGTTCAACTACACGGCCTTCGACGAGACCGGGAACGTCACCCAGACATTCATCAAGCCAAGCCCGACGGGCGGGACGCCGGGGACCCTTAGCCTCGGATTCGATGTGGTCGCGAGCCCGTCGGTCGACGTGGTGGCCTACTTCCGGGTGAGCGTAGGCGGCGTTAATTGGAGCGAGTCCCCGATCCCGTCCGGAACCCGAACCTTGACCCTCGACCTCAGCGCGGACCCCGCCCTTCGGGGCAGCGGTTCCTTCAACCTCACGTTCTCGTTGGAGTTGATCTCCATCGGGGCGGGAGAGGCATCGATGTCCCTGCGGATCGACAACGTCAGGCTGACCGCACGGGAGTACGATGACGGGTCCTTTACCGGCCTTCCGATCGACGTCGGATCCGCCGCGATTTGGGCGAGTGCGGTCGTTCAGGCGACGGCGGACCCCCCCGCGACATCCGTCGCACTCGGTCGGGGTCCTCCGCACGGCGCCGTTCCTCCCGCGGGATTCGTTGTTCGGGTGGGAATCGCTCCGCGTGAACGATACACGGCCCCGAGGCACCGCAATCGTGTACGCGATTTCCGTGGACGGCGGAACGAATTGGATGGGGGTCGTGGACGGACAGGATCTCCATAGTCTGGCGACGAAGCCTTTGGTCATCCGCGCCACTCTCTCCAGCGGGAACACGAGCGTTTCCCCTGCGATCGCGTCCTTGGCCGTCGTGTACCGCGCTTCGATGTGGTCCGTCTTCGTGAGCCCGTGGGGGGCTCTCCTCCTCCTGGCCTCCGGGATCGCGGGTTACTTCGCCTGGAAGCGTTATCCGCGCCGGACCCCGACGGATGACCTGTTCCTCATCGGCCTCGACGGACGCCTCCTCGTCCACACGACCGTCCGCCCGCGGGCCGAGATGGATGACGACATCTTGGCGGGGATGTTCACGGTGATTTCGGCGTTCGTCCGGGACGCCTTCCGCGAGGAGCAAGGGGAGTTGAAGAAGTTCGAGCTCGGGAACCGGCACGTAGCCGTGGAACGCGGGGCCCACGTCTACCTCGCCGCGATCTACCCGGGAACGCTGCCGCCCGACGTGTCGCGAAGCCTGAACGAGTTCTTGTCAGACCTCAGGGAACGGTACGGAGAGAACTTGGCGTTCTGGTACTTCGTCGACGATCTCCCGGGCCTGCCCGCGATGATGGCGCAGCTCGCACGCCACGGCCGGTACCGCCGCGGGGATTGGCAGAGGGGGGCTCGGGCGCCTCCCGTTCCCGAGGGCGTCCCCACGACCGTTCACCCGACCGCCCACGCGCCGAAGGATGCGACGACCACAGCGCCGATTGAGCGGACCGCGTCGACCGAGATTCCGCCGGGTCAACGCTAGACCGCGGTCGGGCTCGCAATCTGGCCAGGCGCGTCGGGCCTACGACCCTTCGGTTTGCTTGAACCGTTTGAGCCGCATGAAGTTGTCGCGCTCCATCTCCTCGAGGCGTTGGCGGATGAACGCCTCCGTCGACTTGAGTTCCGGGATCACGCGATACTCGAGAGCGTTCACGCGACGCTTCACCTTCTCGATCTCCTCGATGAGGCGCCGCATCGTCGTCTCGATCTCCGCCGCCACGACGATGTCCTCGACGAGTGCCTCGTACGCCTCCGCCGCCTCGTCGATCCGGGCGGACGTCGTGATGATGCCGTAGCCGCGGTCCTCGAGCTTCTTCCGGACGCTCTTCGCGTCGATCTTCGGGACGATGATCCCCATGACGTTCTTCGTCTTCAGCTGCAGGGTCGGCACCTCTCGGGACGCGAGCGCGGCGGACCGCACCCCGATGGACCCTTCGATCGCGCGGGCGATCGCGATGCGCTGTTCCGCGACCCGGTACTTCTCCGCGAGGTTCGATCGGAGCGTCTTCGCCCGCTCGAGCACGCGGAAGAACTCGACGATCAACGCGTCCCGCTTCAGCTTCAGCAGGCGGTGGCCCCGCTCCGCCATGCGTCGGGTGCGCCGGAGCTGGAGCAGCTGGGATCGGGTCGGCTTGTACTCGGCGAGGACCATCCTACGCGCTCACCTTCGCCGCGCCCCGGTACTTCGGATGGTACTTCTCGAGCGTCTTTCGGTCGATCTTCGTGAGCCAGGCCTCGTCCAGCGTCGCCAGGAGCTTCCAGCCTATCTCGAGGGTGTCGACGATGCTCCGGTCCTCCTCGGAACCTTGGCGGATGAACTCCTGCTCGAACCGATCCGCGAACTCGAGCATCTTCCGATCTCGGTCGGAGAGGGCCTCCTTCCCGACGATCGCCACGAGGCCCCGCACGTCCTTGCCCTCCGCGTATGCGGCGTACAGCTGGTCCGAGACCTGCTTGTGGTCCTCCCGCGTCCGGTCCTTGCCGATCCCGGCGTCCATGAGCCTCGAAAGGGACGGCAGCGGGTCGATCGGCGGGTAGATCCCCTTGCGGTGCAGCTCCCGGTTCACCGCGATCTGACCCTCCGTGATGTATCCGGTCAGGTCGGCGACCGGGTGGGTCCAGTCGTCGTCGGGGATCGCCATGATGGGGATTTGGGTGATCGAGCCCGGCCGGCCCTGGATCCGCCCCGCCCGCTCGTAGATCGTCGCGAGGTCCGTGTACGTGTACCCGGGATAGCCGCGGCGGCCGGGTACCTCCTCCCGAGCCGCGCCGATCTGCCGCAGCGCCTCCGCGTAGTTCGTCATGTCCGTCAGGATCGCCAGCACGTGCATGCCGACCTCGTACGCAAGGAACTCGGCGGCGGTCAGCGCCATGCGGGGCGTGATGAGCCGCTCGACGGCCGGGTCGTCCGCGAGGTTCAGGAAGAGCACCGCGCGCTTGAGGGCCCCCGTCCGCTCGAAATCGTTCATGAAGACGCGCGCTTCCTCGTGCGTGATGCCCATCGCCGCGAAGACGACGCCGAACGGTTCCTTGCTCCCGAGGACCTTCGCCTGGCGGGCGATTTGCAACGCGACCTCGTTGTGCGGCAGGCCTGCGCCGGAAAAGAGCGGGAGCTTCTGACCGCGGACGAGCGTGTTCAGCCCGTCGATCGTCGAGATGCCGGTCTGGATGAACTCCGCGGGGTGCTCCCTCGAGTAAGGGTTGATTGCGGCCCCCTGGATCTCGACGCGCTTCTCCGGGAGGATCGGCGGCCCTCCGTCGGCGGGCTCGCCGGATCCGGTGAGGACGCGGCCGAGCATCTCCCTCGAGACGGAGAGCTTAATCGTCTCCCCGAGGAATTTGACGCTCGATTGTCGGTCCATCCCGGCCGTCCCCTCGAAGATCTGCACGACGACGACGCTCGTCGAGGAGTCGAGGACCTGGCCCCGCTTGCGCCGGCCGTCCGGGAGTGACACCTCGACGAGCTCGTTGTATCCGACGGGTTCCGTATTCTCGACGAAGATGAGCGGTCCCGCGATCTTCGTGATCGTGCGGTACTCCTTCGCCATCAGCGCGCCTCCAGTCGCTTGAAGTCGTCGTCCATCATCGCGAGCGTCTTCTCGAGTTCCTGATCGAACTTCTCCTCGTACTTGACGCGCGTGAGCAGTTCGCGGCTCTTGACGCCCGCGATGTCCTTCACGGGCACGTCGAGGGCAAGCGACTTCTTCCCGAGGTCGGCGTACTTCCGGATTGAGGAGATCAGCTTGTACTGCCGCTCTGGCGGGCAGAACGTGTCGACCGCGTGGTAGGCGTTCTGCTGCAGGAAGATCTCGCGGATCATGCGGGCGACCTCGAGCGTCAGCTGCTGCTCCGGAGGGAGCGCGTCCGCGCCGACGAGCCGGACGATCTCCTCGAGTTCCGACTCCTCTTGCAGCGTTCGCTGCGCCCACTGCCGTAGCTTCGGCCATTCCTCGTTGACTTGCGTCCGGAACCAGCCTTCCACAGCGCTGCTGTACAGGCTATACGACGTGAGCCAGTTGATGGCGGGGAAGTGTCGGCGCGCGCGGAGTGCGGTGTCGAGGGCCCAGAACACCTTCACGATGCGGAGCGTCCCTTGCGTGACGGGCTCGGAGAAGTCACCGCCACTCGGCGAGACCGCGCCGACGACGGAGACGGAGGCTTCGCGGTCGTTCAGAGTCGTGACCCGGCCCGCCCGCTCGTAGAACTCACTGAGCCGCGCCGAGAGGTAGGCGGGGAAGCCCTCTTCCCCCGGCATCTCCTCGAGGCGGCTCGAGATCTCCCGCATCGCCTCGGCCCACCGCGAGGTCGAATCGGCCATCAGGGCGACATTGTACCCCATGTCGCGGTAGTACTCCGCAAGCGTCATGCCCGTGTACACGGAAGCCTCCCGCGCCGCGACCGGCATGTTGCTCGTGTTCGCGATGAGCGCCATGCGCTCCATCAGCGGCGCACCCGTGTACGGGTCCTCGAGTTTCGGGAACGTCGTCAGGACTTCCGTCATCTCGTTCCCGCGCTCGCCGCATCCGATGTAGATGACGACCTGCGCGTCGCACCACTTCGAAAGTTGTTGCTCGGATACGGTATTATGGAGAATCATCGGTCGGTCTCCGCCGACGAAGTTGTGCGTGCCCTCGATGGTCAGGTCATAAACATCCCGAGCCTCCTCCCAGGTACGGACCTCGACCACCGGCTCCTTCGTAAAGAGACGATTCTCGGGGGTGACGACCAACATCTCCGATCCGACTTCGCGACCGGAAGGCAAATTCTCGGTTCCGATCCGGGGGATTTCGAGTGGAACAAGTACTTGGTCAGAGACCTGCAGTTCCGCCGCAGGGGTCTCGATGATTCCGCCGTCTGTCGCCTGGAAGAGGCGATGAACCGGGGTCACGCGGACGGCCCTTCCACTCTGGAGCCGCACTTCCGTTAGCCTGTTGGTACGGCCACGATACACCGCAGTCGCGAATCCGACTGCGATGCTGTCTCCGTCAAAGGTCCACACCCGCAGCGGTCGGTCGAGCGCGATGAACGTCTCTGGCCCCTCGTCAGGGAAACGACCGCGGGCGGACTCGAACAGCTCCCGGATGGGAACTGCGCGGCCATCAACGAGATAGACCGGAGTATCTCCAACAACGCACTTGCCCGTACCGAAGCCGCCGGGAATCGCGGCCGTGCCTCCCTTTGCAATCGGGAAGAGGAAGTCCATCACCCGCTGACCGGTGATGAGCGGCACGGACGGCATGAGCCGATCCTTCGTGGGTCGTGGCTGCCGAACGGGCCAGTCCTGCTTCATCGTGAGCTTGCGGCCGTTGTCGAGCTCCGCCACGACGTCGTCGACTTTCATCTTTCCCGAGCGAATGCGGGTGACCTTCCCGCTCAAATTTGGAGGCACGAGAACCCGGTGCTCGACGTTCTTGGCCTCCTGGACCGTGCCGAGGACTTGCCCGCCTTTGACCGCATCGCCCTCCTTCACCGCGGGTTTGAAGTCCCATTGCTTCTCGCGGCTCAGTCCGGGCGCGCGCACCCCGCGAAGGATGAAGTCCCCCATCACCTGCTTCAGGACGGGCAGCGGCCGCTGCACGCCATCGTAGATGTTCCCAAGGAGTCCGGGGCCGAGCTCGACGGTAAGCGGCTTACCTGTGTCCGCCACCGGCTCGCCGGGTCGGATGCCGGATGTCTCCTCGTACACCTGGACGACCGTCTTGTCGCCGAGGATCTGGATGACCTCGCCCATGAGCTGCTCCGTCCCGACGAGCATGACGTCATACATGCGCGGACGCAGGCCGATCGCGGTGACGACCGGCCCGGCGACGCGCTCGATCGTCCCCGTGCCCTTGATGTCGTCCCGTGCTCCCTTTGCGCTCGCCGCCACCTCGCCACCTCACTTGAACAGGTCCACGCCGATCGCGCGCCTCACTTTCGTGCGCAGGTCCTCGTCTTCCGCCGCGCCGACGGCGATGACGACGGGCCGGGCGACCGTCTCGAGCCGCCGCCGCATCGAGTGGCTCAGCCCTTTCATGTCCGCGGTGTCGAGGACGAGGATTCCGACTTCCGGGTCGTCTAGGATCTCCGCGAGCTTGCGCTCGATCTCTTCCTTCGTCGTCGCGACGGCACGGCGCACGCCGACGAGCTTGAATCCCTGGACGAAATCGTCCGCGGCGATCTCCATCTCACACCACCAGGAGTTCGCGGATCACGTCGGTGGAAAGCCCGCTCTCTTTGCCGCGCGCGATGAGCCGGATGTTCTGGACCTCTCGATCCTTCCGTACGATGAAGTCGAGGATGGGCAGGATCGAGAGCGGGTGCAGGTGCGCATACCGTCCCGCTTCCGTCAGGTGAATCCGCTCGACTTTCCGCAGGAGCGGGCCAACCGCGGGGACCTCGGACCCCTCGAATTCGGGGGCGATTTCCTCGTAGAACGAGTACTCCGCCAGGCGGCCCACGAGACCGGGCTTGTCGAGGGCGATCATCTCTCCGAGGTCTTCGGCGTCCATCTCATGTCCACCCGCAAGGAAGATCGGCCGGGTGAACGAGGCCTTGGCCGCCCATGCCCGCAGGAGCGTCTTCAGGTTGATGATGTCGATCTCCCGCTGGATGAACACGCGCATGAGGCGATTCGCCTCCGTCGATGGCGGCACGGCCTCGAGCAATTCCTCGTAGTACAGGCGGGAGACGCGGTCCTCCCAGTCGGACCAGTTCGCGACCTCGGAGGCGCGAGGGGCTAGGCCCTCCAGGGCTTGCGCATAAATCGTCCCCCACAGGCGCGCGAAGAGCACATCCAGGTCCTCCGAGGCCACGAGCCGCTCTAAGAATTCGAGAGGGAAGCTACCGGCGGGGACGAGGTCCTCCTCCACCTCCTCGGCCGATGCCCCATACGTCTTCGCGCGGACGATGGTCTTGACGTTCTGGAGGTCGTATCGGTCCATGTATCGGCCGACGATCGCCCGGAGGTCACCTTCGCAGAAATCGTATATCTCGTTGTACACTTTCGCCAGGTTCCGCGAGGTCGCGGCCTCGATGAGGTCCACGCCGGAGTAGCGGCCCCCGAGCGCGAGCATCTCCGCCTTGTACTCCCGTTCCCCGAGGAACCGCGCAATCTCCGGGATTTCCATCTGCAGGAGTCGTCCGAAGACGTCCTCGGGCAGCAGGGCGGACCGTTTCGCACGGACCCTCGCCGTGACGTACGGGTAGTTGCCCGTCTCGTACGGGACGCGCTCCCGGATCCAGCGGTACCGCTCGAGGAGCGGTTCGAGCTCCTGTATCGGCGCAGACCGTCCCCTCACGCCTTCGAAGGCCATAGGGTGTCCGCCACCTCCTTCACCGCATCGTCCCACACATCCCTTTGGATCGACTCGTACCGCAGATCGATCCGACGGGTCCCGTCCGCACTCTCGATTACGACCCCGCCTGCGCAGTCGATCGTCCCCGAGAACGCGCTACCGACGGCCTTCCGGACGACCGGTTCGTCGCGCGCGTTAGAGTACACCTTTCCGCCCCGCCATTCCGTCTCGTTCGCCTTCAGCAAGGCCCGGAGGTTGTCCGCATTCTCGGGCAATTGGCCGAGTCGGGACAGCGTGGTCGCATAGACGACGTCGAGGCCCTCCCGCTGCGCCCCCAAGACGATTTTCCTCGCCTCGAGTTCCGCGCGGGCGAGCGCCTGGACTCGCCTCCGCTCGACTTCCTGTCGGGCGCGTGCCTCGCCGTCCGCTTTCTCTCTTGCGGCCTCGGCCCGTACCTCGGACAGCATTCGCTCGCGCTCGGCGCGCGCCTCCGCGAGGATCCGATCCGCCTCGGCATTGCCGGCCTCGAGGATGGACTCGACGACCGTCTCCAGCGTCACGGACAACCCTTGCCGCTCAGGCCAGCGTGCCGAACAGGAAGAAGGCGATGACGAGACCGAAGATCACGATCGTCTCCGGCAGTGCCACCAGGGGGATGACCCGGCCAAACAACTCGGGTTTCTCCGCGATGGCACCGACCGCTGCCGCTCCGATCACCTTCTCTGCCCAAGCCGAAGCGAGCCCCGTCCCAGCGATGGTGATCGCTGCCGCGAGGGCTATAAGTCCTTCTTGGCCTGCCGTTACTGCCATGTGTTTTACACCTCCGGTTTCGATTTCATCCCAAAGGGCCGGAACAACGTCCCGCTGCCCTTATAGAACTTCAGGAAGAACTCCACGTAATTAAGCCGAATGGATTGGATTGCGCCAGAGATTGTGCTCAGGAGGAACAAGAGAAAGTTCGAGAGGGCCATGACGGCGATGCCCCCGATGAGGCCGATGACATTTCCCCCGTCGATCCAAGGGAAAATGCCATATTCAAAGGCGATGGAGTTGAGGGCGACGATGACGGCCGCTTCCCCGACTCCAAACCCCGCGAGACGAGCGTAGGAAACGACGTTCGCCAATAGCCCGAAAATCTCCATGAACTTGATTGCGCCCTCGGTGACCAGCATGAGCGCCACGCCGAGACCGAGGATGGACAACGCGGCAATCGGGATTGGGTTCGACTCCGTAAATCCTACCGACGCTAGGGTCATCCCTGCGTGGGGGAACCACGCGAAGAGCCCGTTCCAGATACCGTACCCGAAAGTCCCGGGCCAGCGTCCCGCTCGGGCCATCATGACGAGGAAGATGCCGGTCAAGATGAGGAGCCAGCCGAATTTGCCCACCGCTTCTTTTCGGTTGTGACGGACCTCGTTCGCGACGCCGAATCCGAATGCGATGGCCAAGTGCAGGTAGGCTATGGCAAGGCAGAGGACGATGAAGTCCGTAACCTGATGGAGTTTCTGCAAGACCGGCTGCCAGGGGATGCTCAGGTGCAGGATGTCGTCCGACCAGTTGAACGACTCCGTGCGCGAGAGTCCTGCGGCTGCGGGCGCATGGAATGGGATCCCGAAGGCCTCTCCGAAGACAAACGTCCCAAAGACTGTGGCCCAGAAGCCTCCCCAGATGAACGCGACGAGAAGGTTCTTCCAGAAGTCCCACGGCCGGTCCCTCCACCGACGCAGGAGCCATAGCCCGTAGGTGACCCAAATCAGTCCGTACCCTGCGTCGCCCATGATGACCCCGAACATCATCGGGAAGGCGAACGAGATGACGAGCGTGGGATCGAGCTCGTGATAGCTCGGAGTGCCGAACAAGTTGATCAGCATCTCAAAAGGCCGAAAGAGCCGGGGATTTTGGAGCTTAACCGGCGGTTCCGATGTCGGGTTCCCATGGCCTTCTCCCGCCTCGAGGTCCGAGACGAAGACGGGAGACTCGGATTCGATTCGCTCCTTCATCGACGGAAACACGTTGGCCGGCACCCATCCCTCGACGAGGAACGTGTGATCCGTGACGGCGAAGCGGAGGGGCGCTTCCGCCTTCTCCACCTGGGTCTCCAAGTGCGCCTTCGCAGCGACGAGGAAGCCGGCGTAACGCTCCCGGAGGGTCGTCAGGCGCTCCTCGGTCTCCTTGGACCGCGCTTGCCACCGCTCGCGATCTTTCAGGAGCCTCGCCAGGAGGTCCCGCGGGTGGCCCGGGCCTTCGGGGACCGGGACGCTCGTGAAGCGCTTTCGATTTGACGACGAAGACCGCGAGGAATCCCGGCGCCTCGAACGCCTCGTACTCCGAAGTGACGCCATCGAGGCCCTGGATTTCCTGCGGGGCCTTTCCGACGAGGACCTCGAGGCGTTCGTACCCGCGGTAGTCTTCGAGGGACAGCGGGAGCTGCGCGAAGGGCGTCGTCTCCTCAATCTTGCGGTCCAGTTCCGCGAGAAGGGCCTGAATCTTTTTGCGGGTCGCGTCTTCTTCCGAGATGTTCAGTTCCAGTGAGAGGATTTTCTGGCGCAGGTCGCCCGTGATTGCGGTCTCGGCGGCGGGCTCTGATTCCTCGATCTGGAGGACGGATGTGAGGGATCGGAGCTTGACGAGGATCTCCGATGCCTCCGAGGCTCTGGGGAGCGGCCTTCCGATTTCGAGGCCCTCTTCCCCTTCGGTATGGTCGACAATGTGGATCAGCTTCAGGTCGTACAGCCGTTCGATGGTTGGTTCCAATTCGTCCCGCGGCCCGACGATCAAGGCCCGGGTCATCGGGACGGGCCTAAACATTCAGGGCACCCTTGAACTTCTGAATCAGAAGGTCAACCGCGCGTTCCAGGTTCCTGTTCGCTTGTCCCAAGAGCTCGGCGGCGCGTTTCCGACCGGCAGCGAGGATCGACTCCGTCTCTAGGGCCGTCCCGCGATCGGCCTCGCGTAGGATGTCTTCGTAACGCGTCTCCGCCTCGCGCCGCAGGCTCTCGCGGAGCTCGAACGCGTCTCGCCGCGCGTCCCGGAGGATCTTCTCCCGCTCCGCCTCCGCCAACGCTTTCGCGCTTCGAATCTGGCCTTCGGCCGCCTTGATTTTCTGGAGAGTTTCCTCTTTCTTCACGCGAGAACGGTCGGGGAGAACTGGGCCCGTGTTTAAAGGTTTTCATCCTACGACTGCAATGGGCGAAACGAGCGTTCGAAGCACACGGGCTGATTTTCATCGACCGAATTTTATACTCACGTGAGAATGCAACTTCGGCGCGAAACGCCCAGCAACGAAACGCGTCCCGCTCGCACATTTTCTAAGGAGAGAATCGAGACAACTGCACAACGTATAAATAGGGAACGTCCTCTTTGGCGGCCGTCCGGACGCCTCCAAAGGCAGCGGGAGTCAGAGGGTCGTAGGATGCGAACGTTTGCGATTATCATCGCGACGTTTCTGATCGTCGCGCTCGCCCCCGCCGCCGTCCTTTCCACCGTCCGGGCGCAGGCCGTCCCGACGCCGACCTTGACCGTCTTCGTATTCGGCGAGACGGTGGGCGGTAAACAGGTGTTCGCGCCCGCGCAGATTCTCATCCCGCAGGTCCCGGTGCACCTCGTCGTGACGTTCCACAACAACGACACGATGCAACACTCGTTCACAATGAACGACGTGAATGGGACCGAGAAACTCAGCACGAACCTCGTGGACCCCGGCCTGAATGTGACGGTCGAGTTCACGGTCGTCACGATGACGCAGATCCTCTTGACCAACGGCACGCGCTTTGCGCCGGAGGCCGGGTCGAACGGAATCCTGTTCTTTTGCATCCCGCACCGGGGCGCCGGCATGACGGGGCAGATCGTCCTAGCGAGCGTCCCGCCCGCCGCCGCGGAGAAGGGGATCCTCCTCCGGGCCTACTGGATCGGAATCATCGGGATTGCCGTCACGCTCGCGTGGACGGGCATCACGTACTTCGTCATCAAGTCGTCCAGCCGCCACTTCGTCGACCACGCGGAACACGTTCGGAAGGGTCTCCCTTGACCGAGCTGATCCGGGGCGACGCGCCCCGCCGGAGTTCGATGGCGGCCTTGGCCATTGGCGGCCTCGTCGTCGGGATCTTGTGGTTCAGCATCCTGACGGTCATCGTCGCCCTCCAGGTCCTCGGCGGCGCGGAGGACGCCCAGGCCGACTCGTACATGGCGGTCTTCATGGGGATGGTCTTCCTCCTCCTGGCCGTCGCCGTCGACGTATATCGCAAAGAGTTCATGCCCGACGAGCTGATTCACAAGATTCGACGCCCGAAGATCGTGCTCCACCGGGCGTTCCGCTGAGGTGCTGCGGTGAGCTGGGAGAAAGAGGAACGGGAGAAGCGATGGACCCGCCGCGAGTGGGTCAAGCTCGGCTTGACCGCCGCGTCCATCGGCTCGGTCGCCAGCCTCGGCGGCCTCGCCACGGGCCAGCTGCTGCCCCCGCCGTACAAGTTCACGGGCGAGATCCGGGAGACGATTCAGTATACGAAGTTCCCGACCCCGCAGTGGTGGAACGTGAGGGCGGGTTCCTCGGTGCGCGTGACCGATTTCGGGGTGTGGCAGGGCGCGACCGGGGTATGGCGCGGGCTGTTCCAGGACTCGACCTACGTCCCCGGGACCGGCTACCCTTGCATGATCATCCGCATCAAGCGGGAAAACCAGTTCTTCACGGTGCCCCCCGACGACCAGCTGCCGGAGACGTTCAAGAAGCTGCAGGCGACCGACTCGGCTTTCCAGCTGTACTTCGACGATGCGACCCTGGACGCGGCGAACGGCGGGACGCGGATCGTGGTCCTCTTCGATCGATGCGTCCACCTGTGCTGCTACCCGGGCTGGCACGTCATCAGCAACCCTCCCCCGGCGAGGGACTACAGCACCTACGGGGCGTCCCCGCCAACGTACGTCCAGTTCGGGGAGGACCCGATCTACTGCGTCTGCCACGGGTCCCAGTACGATCCGATGCTCCTCGTCGTGAACATCAACCCGAAGAACGGAGAACCGTACGTCGGGGCGGAGCGCGTCCACGGGCCCGCGCCGCGCGCCCTCGCCGTGATCCCGGTCAAAGTGCAAGGACTGAACCTGGTCGGCGGCATGCCGCTCGACCCGGCGGGCAAGGCGGATCCCGCATGGTACACGTATTGCTGAGGTGAGACGACGTCGACGACGGGGGACATTCGGCAGGACACGGGCCGGACGATCTTCGGATGGATCAAGTCCCGCTTCCCGACCGTCCCGTACGCCGACCTGACGCGGGTCGTGCTGGAGACGGACCAGCGGCAGGTCCCCCGCAGCCATGCGGAGAAGTACGAGCTCAAGACGATCTGGTACTGGTACCCGCTCTACTGCCTCGGCGGCATCTCCTTCGTCGCGTTCATCGTCCTCACGATCACGGGCATCCTGCTCGGTTTCTTCTACGTGCCCGACGGCCGGCTCGAGATCAACCGGGTGACGGGAGACTTGACGAATCCCGCGTACGGCTCGATGAACATCATCATGAACGAGATCCCGTTCGGTTTCATCATCCGAGGGATGCACCACTGGGCCGCGCACATCATGATCGCGGCCGTGTTCCTCCACATGTGCCGCGTCTACTTCACCGGCGCGTACAAGAAGCCGCGCGAGCTGAACTGGCTCTTGGGCGTCGTCCTCATGCTCGTCACGATCCTGTTCGGCTACTCCGGCTACCTGCTCCCTGCGAACAACCTGAGCGAGGGCGCGGCGAACATCGGGATCAACATGACGCGCGCGTCGCCGGCGATCGGGGATCAGCTCGCGACGCTGCTGTTCGGGGACATCAACACCCTGACTGGAGTGTACATCCTGCGGTGGTACTGGATCCACGTGTTCATCCTGCCCCTCGTCGGGACGGGGCTCATGGTCCTGCACATGGGGCTCGTGTGGTTGCAAGGCGTCGCGGAGCCGCATTGAGGTAGTCCATGGAGATCGAGTACGTCAAGGGGAAGATCATGGAGGGCCGCCGGTCCGGGTTCCCCCGGCAGTACGGGCCGGAGCGGTCGGACCACCAGCCCGGCATCCCGCTGTTCCCGCAGGAAGCCACCCGAGACCTCGTGGTGACGTTCCTCCTCGTGGCGATGATGTTCTTCCTGTCGGCCTTCGTGACGCCGTTCCTCGGACCCGCGCGGAGCCCGCAGCTCTCCGAGCTGATCGTCCCGGACTGGTACCTCTTGTTCTCGTGGGGCCTCCTGAAGGTCGCGGACATCTTCCCGCAGTTCACGATCGGCGAGGGGACCCCGCTGAAGACGGAGTTCAGCGCGGCCTTCTGGGGCGACTTGCTCAGCGGCATCCCGGTCATCTTCCTCCTGATCTTGCCGTTCATCGACCGAGGTCGTGAGGCGCGCCCCGCGAAGGCGCCGGTCCGGTCCGCGTTCGGGCTCGCGTTCCTGATCGCGTGGATCTTCACCTCCTCCCTCTACTCGATCCGGGAGGTCGTCGCGCAGCGGTGGGTCGCGAACGGTGCGGCGTTGATCCCGGATTGGACGATGAAATGGTTCTTCGTGATCCCGCCCGTGCTCGTCGGGCTGACGTCGTACATCGCCCTCCGACGGCTCGGGTTCCAACCGATGCGCCGATGGCTCGCGCCCTACGTGTCGGGCCTGGCGGCGATCGTCGTGGCGCAGTCGGCATACATCCTGTTCGATCCCTCCGGCCTGGGTCCGGAGATGCGCCAATTCACGCTTGAAATCGCGATCGCCCTCGCGATCATCGCGGTGCCGACGGTCGCCACGGCGGCCGCGGTCCTCTTCGCTCCGGAGTCGAAGGCCCGCAAGGTATCGACGTGGGCCGGCGTCCTCGGCCTTCTCGGCTTCATGGCGTTCTACGCGAGCGTGGCCTACCTCGACCAGCCGACCGCCCTCGGATGGGTCCTGCTCGTCCTCTGGCCGAACATGAACACGCTCGTCCTGATGCCGATGTTCGCCATCGTGACGGCGTGGCTCGGCACGCGGCGGCCGTACAGCACGTACGAATACCTGCTCAACGAGTGCTACCAGTGCGGCAAGTGCCACACCGTCTGCCCGGTCACGAAGGTCGAGGACGACGCCCTCGGCGGGCTGAACCTCGTCTACAACACCTTCAAGAAACAGCACGACGGCGTCCCCTTGTGGACGTGCCTCGCGTGCGACGCCTGCAGCGCCGTCTGCCCGCTCGACATCCAGTACAGCGACTACATCCTCGAGGAGCGCGCGAAGATCCACGCCCGCATGGCGGCGGACGGAGGCGAGCGGGAATGATGGAGACGGAGTACGGCCCCGGCCGCACGATCCCCCATCCGGTCATGTTCCGCGTGCTCGACAGCGAGGCCGACGACACGACGATCCCAGAGATCAAGGTGGAGCACAAGTCGGAGTACGCGTACTACCCGGGCTGCGTCGACTACTACGACGTCGAGATGCAGTTCTCGCACCTGAACTACGGCGACACGAACCACGGGATCATCTTCGACTCCTCGATCAAGCTGCTCCGAGCGGTCGGGATTCAGCCGATGATCCTCGACCGGTCGTTCATGAAGTGCTGCGGCCACGACCAGCTGTGGCAAGGAAAGATCGACATCTTCGAGCGGATGCGGGACTACAACTCGCGGATCATCAAGATGCTCGGCGTTAAGACGTTCGTCACATCGTGCGCGGAGGGGTACCGGACGTTCAAGCTGGACTACAAGCTCGACGGCGTGCGGGTCGTGCACATCACGCAACTCCTCTACGAACGCGGCCTGCGGATTCCGCCGCAACCGGAGACCGCGAAGAAGATCCGCGTCGCCTACCAGGACCCGTGCCGCTCCGGCCGTCAGATGCCGATGGAGCCGTTCTACGAAGAGCCGAGGGAGCTCGTCAAGCGCGTCGACAACGCAGAGCTCGTCGAACTCAAGACGTTCCGCGCGGACGCGCAGTGCTGCGGTGTCGCGCAGATGATGTATTGCAACGACAAGACGAAGGGCCTGACGCGGAAGCGGATGGACGAGGCGACCGAAGTCGAGGCGGACTATCTCCTGACCGCCTGCCCGAAGTGCCTCACCCACTTCGGATGCCTGCATCACGAGAACCGGTGGCAGCCGGGGGAGGAACGGTACCGCTACAAGGTCATGGACATCACCCAGTTCCTCGCGGAGCGACTTCCCGGGGACTATCCGACGGGGAGCAACATCGACGCGAAGCGGCAGGGGCCGCCTCTTCCCGGGAGACGGGGGTGATCCGGACGGCGACGGCGCCCGCGGAGGTCCCCAAGCCCGCGCCTCCTGCGCCCCCCGCGCCGGGCCCGCCCGCGGACCCGCTCGTCGCGTACTACCGCAACGTCCGCCAGATGAACCTCACGCTCGCCAGGGATCGGTACAAGCAGGGCTTCAAAGTCCGGACGCAGGAATTCATTCGCGGCCGAGGCACGCTCGCCGTGGTGGCCGAGGAGATTTGCATGGGGTGCACCCACTGCTTCGACAACTGCGCGTTCGAATCGATCTCGATGGTGGATCGCAAGTTCGCGTTGCCGGACTACTCGTACACGTCGCGCAAGGCGATCATCATCGAGGAAAACTGCGTGGGTTGCGAGAAGTGCGCGCTCGTGTGCCCGGTCGACGCGATCACGATGGTCACGAAGCACGACTTCGTCGTGAAGGACGGCCGCGTGGTGTCGACCTCGGCGCCACCGGCGCCGGCTCCGCGACCTCCTGCGCCGGCACAGGCCAAGCCCGCGACGCCCGCGCCGACCCCGGCGCCGAAGGCGGCAACGCCGGCCGCGGCCCCGCCCGAGCCCGCGGAGGAGCCGCACGAAGAACCGAGCGAAGAAGAGGCAGAGGGCGGCGACGCAGGATGACGGACGCGGCCTCGCCTCCAACGGTCGTGAGGGCCCGGAAGGCCCCTCGGATGACGTACAAGCAGGAGATCCAGACGATTAAGAACCTCCCGCGCACGCAGCGGCTCATCGTCATCATGAAAATCGCCGGGGTGTTCCTCGTGGCGATCGGCCTCGAAGGGATCGTGACGGGCCAGTACGCGTACACCCTGCTGTTCATCCCCCTCGGCGTGTTCGTCTCGATGATGCCAATCAAGATCCACACGGGTGTGTGTATCGCTTGCCGGTCGCCGCTTGAAGAAGGCCAGGCGATCTGTCCGAAGTGCGGCGCGCCGCAAATGTGAGCCGCTTCACGGCGTGACGAGCGGCTGGACGACGTGCGCCGTGTCGATCGTGAGCTTGAGGGATCGCAGGATCGCCATTCGCTGGAGGAACTGGGGGTCCTCCTCCCAGAGGTGCGCGAGCCGCGACGTGAAGACGCCTCCCGCGATTTTCGAGATGATCGCCCGCACGCCTTTCGAGAGGTCATGCTGCTTCGTGCGGTCCTTCGGCGAGGCGAAGAACGGGAAAACGGAAACGGTCCCGGTCTCTCGCAGGCTCGCGTAGAAGCCCGCCTTCGCGGCGGACTGGTCGCCGAACGCGTGGAGCCGGGCCGCGAAATCTCCGAGAGCCTTCGACGGAAGGCGCACCTCGCCGACGAACAACGAGCGCGAGACGCTCTCCGCCGTCTTCGTGTACGCGTCCGCGGCCGCGTCGAACGGATTCGGGACGTCGGCACTCTTCGACCTGAATCCGGCCATCGCGGCGTCGATCGCCTTCTCCTTCGCGGCCATGCCCGTGGCCGTGGCTCCGAACGCCACTTGGGCGCTGAACGCCTCGGCCGCGGCCGTGGGGCGCAGGATCTTGGCGGCTGCCGCGTCCGTCACGTGGACCCAGTCGAGGACCTGTCCCGTGCGAGAGAGCTTGTCGAGGGCGGCCGACAGCTTCGCGCCGTCGTCGAAGGCGTACGTCAGCGTCTTGCGGGCCGCCGCCTTCGCCTCGAGCCGGACGGCCACGGCGACCGGGATGAAGAACTCCCCGGCGAGCGGGATCGCCGCGTGCAGGAAATCGTAGGCCGTGCCGTTGTTCGCGACGTCCTCGAAGCCGAGGCGCGCCCGATGGCCGAACGCACTGATGGTCCGGAGGGCGTTCACGAAGGAGCCGAACTCGCCGCGGTACGAGGCGAACGGCGCGTCGCCGACGAGCGCGTCCCCGACCGCGAAGTCGAGAGGGACAGTCGGCACGAAGGGGACGGAGTGGCCTTTCGCGGCCGCGGCGTCGTACAGCGACTTCCACGTCGCGCCCACCTGCGCGATCGCCCGGTGGCCTTCCGCCGCGAATTCGATGCCCGCGTAGGCAGAGAAGTCGAGCTGGACGCCGCGCTGCTCCGGGACGATCCAGTCGTACGTCAGCAGGGTCCGCGGTCGCACGACGACCCCGAACTCCCGCGTCCGACCGACGCCGAGCTGCGTGCGGAAGTAGTGGTAGTCCTCCGCGCCCAGGCCGAGGCTCAGCGTGCTCTCCTGGCCGTTGAGCACGCGCACGAGCTTGCGCACCTCTCCGTCGTCTTTCACCTTGACCGTGACGGGCGGCACTCGGCTCAGGTCCGCGATGAGGTCCTTCGGGAGCACCCGGTCGTCCCGCACGAACAGGGCACGGATCAGCGCGTCCCGGATTAGCTCGGAGAGCGCCGGGATCTCGACGGCCTTTTCGATGTAGTGCCAGTCGCGGAGGAGGCCCATCTCACTCCTCCTTTGCGTGCTCGTACGCCCGCACGAACCGGTCCCGCGTGGGCTTCGCCCTCCGGAGGATCGCGGCGATCTCGAGGCCGACCGCCATCCCGGGCGGCGGAATCGCGCGCAGTCCCGGCCACGGGTACTTCGTCCAGACCTCGAACGTCTTGCCGCCGTTGACTTTCTTGCGCGGATCGAGGACCACCTTGACCGCAGAGATCATCGTCGTCGCGCGGCCGTGCATCTTCCTCAGGTTGAACACGAGGAACAAGCCGAGCCCCATCGGATGGCCCTCCATCTCGAACGCGGCGTCGCCCATCCGCTTAGCGAAGCCGAGCGCCGTACCGCCGGACGGACGCGTGTCGTCCATGAGCACGTACGGCACGAGCGCGGCGGTCGTCGCGTCGACGAGATACGCCTGCACGGCGCCGTTGAGTTTGAGCTTGTCCCGGATTTCTGCGGCGGTCTCGACCGCCTCCGGCAGCCGCGACACCGGCACGAGGTTGTACGAGACGATCAGGCCGCGGCTCAGCCGCCGCGCGCCGTAGTTGTCGTACCGCTCCCGCCACATCCGGTCGCAAATCTCGGGGGAGAGCCGCGTGCCCTTCTCCTTCGAGGCGAGCGCGTCGATTGTCCGCTCCTGATCCGCCGCGTCGTCCTTCGTGCCGCGGACGGCGACGAGGGCGATCGGTGCCGGATCCGGGCTGTCCGGCCGCAGCGCGCGTTCGAACACGAAGTGCTCCCGGTCGATGACGATGGCGTGGTGGGGAGCGAGGCCCGCGTCGACGAGGCCTTTCAGGAATCGCGCGCCCGGGCCGAGTCCGGGGAACGCGTAGGCGAGCGGCTTCACGACGTCCGCCTTCGGGACGAGCCGCAACGTTACCCGCGTGATGATGCCGAGCGTCCCCTCCGCGCCGAAGAAGAGAGGCGTGAGATTCGCGAGGGCGCCTCCGGCGTCGCCGGCCGGCGCGGTCTTCAGGATGCGGCCGTCCGGCAGGACGACATCGAGGTTCGTGATCGCGTCGCGAAGGCTCCCGTTCCGAACGCCGCCGAACCCCGTGGCGCCGGAGTTGATCGCGCCCCCGACGGTGCTGCCAATCGCGTTCGTCGGGACGACCGGCAGGGAGAAACCTTTGGACTCGACGTAGTCTTCGACGTCTTTCCATGTCGCGCCCGCCTCCACGGTCACGGTTCGCGCGCCCGGATCGAGTCCGAGGATCGCGTTCATCTTGCGCATGTCGACGAGGACGCCCCCGCGGTTCGGGACGGTCCCTCCGTACCAGCTCGTCCCGCCGCCCCGCGGCGTGATCTGGAGCTGGCTCTCGTCGCTCAAGTTGACCAGTGCGGCGACCTCTTCCGTCGTCTGCGGAAGCGCGACGAAGTCCGGATAGAGCCGCCACTGCAGCAGCGCGATCTTCGGCAGCGACGCGAAGTCGTGGCTGTACACCATCCGCTCGAATTCGGAGCGGGCGACCCGTTCCGGACCGAGCGTGTTCACGAGCCGGCGGTACGCGTAATCGAGGCTCGCCATGCGCCGTTCTCCGTGAGCGGGCGCAGGTAAACGGTCGGCCCCGATAAAGGTAACGCGCGTACGCGTCGTAAGGAGAAAACGATCAGACGTTCAGGGCCTTGATGATCTGTTCTTTGAGCCGTTGCGTGTCCGCGCCGGAGCTGTACACGCCCATCGCCTGCGCCGCGCTGACGACTTGGTCGTCGGGGGCTCGGTCGATGGCGCGCGCGATGCCGAGCTTGAGCTCCATCTCGCTCCGGCCGGTCGCGGGGACGCCGAGGATGCTCGCGGTCTTCTCGACGCGCGCGCGTGTGTCCTTGACGTCCATCGACGAGAGTTCCATCGAAATCTCTCGCTCGACCTCCATCTTGCCGCGCCGGAACTCGCCGAGCGCTCGGCCCACGCCGCGCGCCAGCTCGGGCAACTTCTTGGGTCCGAAGAGGAGGAGGACTGCGATGAGGATGAGCAGGACGACCCATTCGAAACCGCTCGGGAGTTGTGCCGTTATCGATCCCATCGAGAAGCCGAACATGACCCCCGCGGTTCGGTCCAAGGAGACCGGTCTTATGAGGTTTTCGCCCGGGCGCGGCGCCGCTCCCGGATGACGATGGCCACATAGCCCGCGACGTAGAGGAAGAGCATCGGGAGCGCGACGAGCATCATTGTCACGCCGCTTCCGTCGGGCGTAATCGCCGCGCCGAAGAAGAAAATCGCGATCGCCGCGTACCGCCAGTTTTCCCTCCAGAAGTCTGGCGTGACGATCCCCAGGTACGATAGGCCGTACATCACGACCGGAAGTTCGAAGGCGAGTCCAAAGGCGAGGCTGAACCACAAGACGAAATCGAGGAAGTCGTCAAGGCGCAACAGGGGTGCCGCGCCCAAGGACCTGGCGAAACCGTAGAGGAAGGGGAACGTAAAAGGCAACACGACCAGGAGCGACATGAGGACCCCCGCGAGGAACAGGACGACGACGGGGGCGGTGATGCGAAAGATCAGACGCCGCTCGCTCGGCTTCAGGGCGGGGGCGACGAAACGCCAAAACTCGTAGGTCGTAATCGGGGAAGTGATGACCGCGCCGAGGAACATCGCGACTTTCATCTGCACGATGACCGCCTCCCACGGGGTCAAGACGGTCAGCGTCGCGCTGCCTTGGACGAGGCTCCGGTTCATGAGGCCGAATACCTGGGCCGGGATCGTGTGGCCCACATCCGCGCTGGGGACGGGGAGGTAGAGCTGGACATTGCCGACGGAGACCGGTTCGATGGCGAATATCAGCAGGAGGGCGAAGGCAACGATGAACGTCACGAAGACGACCTTCAGACGCTGCCGGAGTTCCTCGAGGTGCTCGAAGAAACTCATCCGGCGCTCGTCGGGCCGATCGTCGGCCGGGAGAGTCGCCACACGCCTCGGCGCGGCAAGGAACGGTCGGCTTATGGACTTTCTCCGTTCGCCTAGAAGGAGTAGCGGTCCTCGGTCACCGGGTCGGCCGTGTTGCTGTAACCGCGCACTTCCCAGTAGCCGAGTTCCTCGTCGTCCGTGAACGTCACGCCGCGGACCCACTTCGCGCTCTTGTACGCGTACCGCTTCGGCACGAGGAGCCGCACGGGGCCGCCGTGCTCGAGCGGAAGGGGCTTCCCATCCCATGTGTGCACGAGGAGGACGTCCGCATCGTAGAGGACGTCGAGCGGATGGGAGGTCGTGTAGCCGTCGCCGCACCGGAAGGTCGCGAACCGCGCGCTCGGCCGGATCTGCGCCCGCTGCGCCACCTCTTTGATCGGCACCCCGACCCACTCGTTGTCGAACGTCGTCCAGCCGGTCACGCAGTGGAACGCGGACGTGACCGTCGTCGAGGGCAGCGCCAGGAATTCGTCGTAGATGAAGCGGAGTGGCTTGTCGACGGAGCCATCGACCCGGAGGTCCCAGGCCTTCGGATCAAAGCGCGGCACGATCCCGAGATCGAGCCGCGGCCACTTCCGGACCTCGCGCTGCCCGGGAGGAAGCGGTCGGGTCGCGGCCATCGACGGCGAGCATTGGACTCCCCGAATATAAACGGTTGTGCCCGGTCCGCGAGGCAATCGGCGCGGCGGGGAATCGTCGGCGGCGACGGCCTCGGCGGGGTCGCTTCCTCTGGAGAAAATCGGTGCGTCGTGCACCCCGACAAAGGTTTAATAGCCCGACCTTTTTCCCACGCCCTGAAGATGGCGCTGGAGAGCTACGCCCCCGTAGTCATTTTCGCCATCATCGCCTTGCTGTTCCCGCTCGGCACGTTCTTCGCCACGCGGCTCTTTCGGCCCGACCACCCCACGCCGCTGAAGGACCTGACGTACGAGTGCGGGGAGGTGCCGGAAGGCGAGGCGCAAATCCAGTTCCACTTTCAGTACTACATGTTCGCCCTGATTTTCGTCATCTTCGATGTCGCGGCGATTTTCCTCCTCCTCTGGGCCTTCGCCTGGGGCGGCCTCCTGAGTTTCGGGTCGCCTGTGGCCAAGTTCTCGATCTTCATGTTCCTAGGGATCATGTTCGTGGCCACCCAATATGCGCTCAAGAAGGAGGAGGTCATCCAAATATGAGCGCCCTGGCCAAGCCGCTGCCCAAGATCACCGGCCGTCCCGTGCCCGGGGTCGAGAAGGAGGTCCTTGCCGGCCTCCAGGCCGCGTTCACATCGAAGCTGAAGGACGCGAAGGCCGTCCGGGAGCGCCTCGTCGAGATCGTGATCGACCGGGCGGACCTGATCGCGGTGTGCACGTACCTGAAGAACACGCAAGGCTTCGAGCACCTCGCGTGCATCACGGCGGTCGACTGGAAGGACCACTTCGAGAGCATCTACCACATCGAGAACTACTACAACGGGTGCATGGTCCAGGTCAATGCGCAGATCCCCTACGGCGACCCGAAGATCGCCTCCCTCACGGGCCTCTGGCACGCCGCGGACTACCACGAGCGGGAGGCGTGGGACCTCATGGGCGTCGAGTACGAGGGCCATCCGAACCTCGTCCGCATCCTCCTCCCGGAAGACTTCAAGTTCCATCCCCTCCGCAAGGCGTTCGCCCAGGAGGTGGACCGCCAGTACATCAGCCGGCGCAAGCTCCGCGGGGGGAAGTGAATGCCGGAGTTCTGGATCAACATGGGGCCGCAGCACCCCATGACCCACGGGCTCTGGAACATGAAGGTCAAGGTCGACGGCGAGACGATCGTCGACGCGAAGCCAGAGATCGGCTACCTGCACCGCGGGTACGAGAAGATCATGGAGGTCCGCGAGTTCCAGAAGAACGTCGTCTTGACGGACCGCCTCTGTTACGTCTCTTCGATCACTTGGTCCCACGCGTACTGCCTCGCCGTCGAGAAGATGATGGGGATCGAGACGCCGGAGCGGGGGCAATGGATCCGGGTCATCTCCCTCGAGCTGCAGCGGATCGCCTCCCACCTGATGTGGCTCGCCTCCTACGGCCCCGACCTCGGATTGCTCACGGGCCTCCTGTGGGCCCTCCGCGAACGAGAGCTGTTCCTCGACCTGATCCAGCTCATGTCGGGCATGCGGATGAACCAGAACTATCCCCGCGTCGGCGGGGTACGGAACGATCTCCCGGAGAACTTCGAGGCGATGTGCCGACGGAGCATCGAGCACTTCCTCGAGAAGTACGAGAATGAGTACCAGGCGATCTTCCAGGAATCGAAGGTCTTCCGGATGCGGACGGAAGGCGTCGGCAAGATCTCCGTCGAAGAGGCGATCAACTGGGGCGTCACGGGCCCAAACCTCCGGGCGTGCGGCGTGGACGTCGACCTCCGCCGCCTCGACCCCTACGAGACGTACGAGGAGATCGACTTCGAGCCGCAGGTCTGGCACGACGGCGGCGCGGGGGACTCCTACGCCCGGTTCGTGTGCCGCTTCAACGAGTTGCGGGAGTCGTGCGGCATCGTCCTGCAGGCCCTGGAGAAGATGCCGAAGACGGGTCCGTATCGCGTCAAGCCTCCGCGGCGCGCCGAAGGCGAGGGGTACGCCAAGACGGAGGACTCCCGCGGCGAGGCGCTCTTCTACGTCATCGGGGACGGGGACGATCGTCCGTACCGGGTCAAGATTCGAAGCCCCGTGTTCTGCACGATGGCCGCCACCCCGACGCTGCTCCGCGGGAACAAGCTCGCCGATGTCGTCTCGATCCTCGGATCCGTTGACGTGTGCGTCGGGGAGATGGACAAGTGAGCGCCCCGCTCGTCCCGGACCTCTTCGGCGTGTGCAAGGTCCTCACCGCCGCGATTATCTGGGTCGTGCAGCAGCTCATATACGCGCTCGCGGGGCCGATCCCCCCGCTCGCCGGCCTCGGGGATTTCCTCGGCACGGACTTTGTAATCACCCTGATCACGTGGCTCATCGTCGTCACGGTCGTCGTGCTCTGGGTCACGGTGATCAACCTCTTCACGATCATGTGGGTCGAACGGAAGCTGTACAGCCGCCTTCAGGACCGCTACGGCATCATGATCTCCGTCTGGTCGCTCCCCTTCTGGCCGTTCAACCGCACCCGGAAGCCGACGCACCGGGGGACCGGCTACCTGCAAAATCTCGCGGACGGCATCAAGCTCATCCAGAAGGAGAACATCACGCCGCGGAACGCGGACTCGGCGATGTTCCACATCTCTCCCGTCCTCATCGCGTCCTCCACGCTGATGGTCTTCGCCGTCCTCCCGTGGAGCAGTGGGTTCTACGTCGCGAATCTGGATCTCGGCATCTTGTTCATCCTTGCCGCTTTCTCCCTCGCGCCCCTAGGTATCCTGATTGCCGGATGGTCTGCGAACAACAAGTACACCCTTGTCGGCGGCCTTCGAGCCGCGGCGATGCTCCTCGCCTACTCGATTCCCGCGGTCCTCGCGGTCATCGCGCTCGTGTTCTTCACCGGCTCCCTGAATCCGGTCGTGATCGTGAGTCAGCAGGATCGGCCGATCGTCCTCGCCGGGACGACGCTGCCGATCCCCGCGTGGTACGCCTTCGGCCCGCAGGTCCTCGGGTTCGTCGTGTTCAGCGTGGCGATGATCGCAGAGATGGAGCGGGTGCCGTTCGACATCCCCGAGGCGGAGGCCGAACTCGTGGAGGGCTGGACGACTGAGTACAGCGGGATGCGCTTCGGCATCGTCTTCGCCTTCAAGTGGCTCCGGATGCTCGCCGCTTCCGCCCTCATCTCGATCCTCTACCTGGGAGGATGGAGTGGTCCTGTCTTCGCCACGGTCTTCGTGGGGAGTATCCCGATCCCAATCTTCCCGGAGGAGTTCTGGTTCGTCCTGCGGATCTACGCGCTGTCCGCGTTCTTCGTCGTGCTCTCGTGGTCCGTGCCCCGCGTGCGGATCGATCAGATCCTGAACATCGGCTGGAAGCGCCTCATTCCGTACTCGCTCCTCGCGATCCTGATTGCGGCGGGATTCCGGGTCTTGGGGTGAGGGCCATCACGGGGTCCGCGGACGCCGGTCACCGGGAGGGATGCGATGGCCGTTGAGTGGGACCTCATCGCGTTTCTCGTGTTGAGCGCCTTCGAGGTGATCGGTTCGGTCCTCGTCGTCGTCAACCGGCGCCTCGTCCGCGCGGCGTTCTGGCTCGCGATGACGCTCGTCACGATCGGCGCGATCTACCTGCTGTTCCTGAGCGAATTCGTCTTCCTGATCCAGATCCTCGTGTACGCCGGCGCGGTCCCGGTCCTGTTCGTCTTCGGTATCATGCTCACGCGCCGCAAGATCATGGACGAGGCGGCTGAGCCGGAGGGCGGCACGTGAACGCGCGCCAGGTCCTGGTCGTCCTCGCGACGGGAGCCCTGTTCCTCGTGATGGCCCTGTCCTTCCTCGGAAACGTAGGCTGGCCCAACACGCCCACGGCGATTCCCGTGTACAATCCGAACGCGACGTCGTCGAACGGCATCGCGAACCAGCTCTTCAACGCGTACGCGATCACGGTCCTCCTCATCGCGATCTTGCTCGGCGCGGCGATGATCGGCGGGGTCTACCTCGCGAAGATGGACGAGGCGGGGAAGGTGGGGCCGTGATCCCTCTCGAGTACGAGTTGCTCCTCTCCGCGATGCTCTTCTGCATCGGACTGTACGGGATCCTAGCTCGCCGCAACGCGATCATCGTCCTCATGTCGATCGAGATTATGCTCAACGCCTCGATCCTGAACTTCGTCGCGTTCTCCTCGTACAGCGGGGACCCGAGCGGCCAGGTGTTCGCCCTCCTGGGGATCGCCGTGGCGGCGGCGGACGCGGCGGTCGGACTCGCGATCTTCCTCTCGATTTACCAGACCCACGGGACGATCGAGCTCGACAAGGTCCGGTTCCTCAAGTGGTGACGGATGATCGAGAACGCCTGGCTCGCTTGGCTCATCCTGCTTCTGCCCCTCGCGGCGTTCGTCCTCGTCGGCCTGGTCGGCCGGCGGCTGCCCGAAGGCGGCGGCCACGTCGTCGTCGGCGCGATGGCCGGGTCGTTCGTCCTCTCCCTCTACATCTTCGTGCAGGTGCTGATGCAAGGTGGCCTCGGCGGCGCGTTTACGGAGACCCTCGACGGATACGTCTGGATTCCCGGCATATCCGGCACCGACCTCAGGATCGCCTTGCTGATCGACAATCTCAGCGCGCTGATGCTCGTCCTTGTCTCGTTCCTCTGCCTCCTGATTTTCGTCTACTCCATGGGCTACATGCGCGAGGAGGAGGGGAAGGCGCGATACTACGCCGAGGTCAGCCTGTTCGCGACGGGCATGCTCGGCACCGTGAGCGCGGACAACTTCCTCCAGCTCCTGATCTTCTGGGAGATCATGGGCCTCTGCTCGTACCTGCTCATCGGCTTCTGGTACCACAAGCCGGAGGCCGCGGCCGCCGCGAAGAAAGCGTTCCTCGTGACGCGTGTGGGCGACGTCCTCTTTTTGATTGGCGTGCTCGTGATCTGGAACGTCTTCGGGACGCTGACGTTCGACGGGATCCGGGCGCGGATGGCTGTCCTGTATCCGAACACGCTCACGCCGGAGCTCCTGACGGTCATCCCTCTGCTCCTCTTCGGCGGCGCCGTCGGCAAGTCGGCGCAGTTCCCGCTCCACGCCTGGTTGCCGGATGCGATGGAGGGCCCGACGACGGTCAGCGCCCTGATTCACGCGGCGACGATGGTCAAGGCCGGGGTCTACCTTGTCGCGCGGTCGTTCATCTTCTTGGTGCCGCTCGCCCCCACCGTCGAGCCGCCCTTCACCGCGATCCTCGTCATCGCCGCGATCGGCGGCTTCACCGCACTCTTCGCGGCGACGATGGCGGTGGTCAACGTTGACATCAAGCGAGTGCTCGCCTTCTCGACGATCTCCCAGCTCGCCTACATGTTCCTCGGCCTCGGGGCCGGGGCGTACCTCATGGCGACGGAGTCGGTCCGAGGCGAGCCGGTGGACTCCGCGGGCTACAGCGCGGCGCTCTATCATTTGTTCAATCACGCGTTCTTCAAGGCGCTCCTCTTCCTCGGCGCCGGGAGCGTCATCCATGCCGTGCACACGAACGACATGCGGGAGATGGGCGGGCTCTCCCACCACCTGCCTATCACCTCGAAGACGATGCTCTTCGGCGCCCTGGCCCTCGCGGGCATCGTCCCGTTCAGCGGTTTCTTCAGCAAGGGCGAGATTCTTTCGGTGACGTTCGAGGCCGGCGCGGAGCAACCCGGCTTCTACCTGCTGTACGCGTTCGGCGTCGTCACCGCGTTCCTCACGGCGTTCTACATCTTCCGCCTCTGGTTCATGACCTTCCGCGGGGAGTACCGGGGCCACGAGCACCCGCACGAATCGCCGCGCGTCATGACGGTCCCCCTGATGATCCTCGCGGGTTTCGCCCTCGTGTCCGGCCTCCTCGCCTACCCCATGCAGGGATTCGGGAACCTCGTCTTCTTCGAGTCGGCGGAAGCCCGCTACCCGCTGATCGGCGTGCCGCTCCAAGACTACGTGCTCGAGGGGCTCTCGATGGGCGTCGCGGTCCTCGGCCTCGCCCTCGCCTGGGCCGTCTACGCGACGAAGCGGATTCCCGCCGAGCGCTTCACCGCCTCCCCCTCCGGGGCCTTCGTGCACAAGATGCTCACGAAGCGCTACTGGATCGATGATGCGTACGATGCCTTCGGACGGACCGCCGTCTATGGAGCCGCGCGGGGCTTCGACTGGTTCGATCGAAAGGTGATCGACGGAATCGTGAACGCGGTCGGCCGAGGCGGCATGGCGACGGCACGGGGCACGGATGCGTTCGACCGTCGCGTCATCGACGGCGCCGTGAACGCGGTGAGCCTCGAGACGGTCCGGACAAGTTGGCGCCTCCGGACGCGGCAGACGGGACAGGTGCAGAGCTACGCCTGGGTCATCGTGGTGGGTATCGTCGTCGTCGCTGCAATCATCTACGCCGGCATGTTCTTGCGGCTCTTCGGAGGTCGGTGAGAGTGTCGTACCTCCTCACCCTCCTGTTGCTCATCCCCGCCGTCGGCGCCGGCGTCGGCTGGGGGGTCGGCGCGACGCAGCGGATCGCGAAGCTCACCGCCCTTGGTTTCAGCCTCGTCGAGCTCGCCCTGGCGTCGCTCCTCTTGGCTGCGCTCATCCAGCCGAGCTGGGCCGGGTTGATCGGACCGCCAGTCGCGGAAGTTCCCGCGCCCGCCGTCCCCCTGTACTATGTAGAGCGGCAAGGGTGGTGGGCGCAGTTCGGGCTCAACTATATCGTCGGCGTCGACGGGCTCAGCGTGCCGCTCATTTGGCTGACGGCGCTCCTCACGACCCTCGCAATCGTGTTCCACTGGGACGAGGAACACCGACCTCGGGCGTTCTTCGGGCTCTTCCTGTTCCTCGAGATGGCCCTCGTCGGCGTATTCGAGGCCCTCGACTTCGTCCTGTTCGCAGTGTTCTGGGAACTCGTCCTGCTCCCGATGTTCTTCCTGATCGGGATCTGGGGCGGGTCGAATCGGCGGTATGCGGCGCTGAAGTTCCTGATCTTCACACATGTCGGTTTCGTCATCATGCTCCTCTCGATCTTCTCCCTGTACTGGTTCTACAGCGCGGACGTGAACCTCGCGGTGACGGGCGTCAGCGCGCCGACGTTCGACATGACGGTCTTTCTGCAGGGCGCGAAGCTCCACGTGTTGAGCAGCGCCGTGCCGTACCTGACGCTCGGTACGCAACTGCCGGTCTTCGCCGCGTTCCTGTTCGGATTCATCGTGAAGCTGCCTTCGTTCCCGTTCCATACGTGGCTGCCGGACGCCCACGTCGAGGCCCCAACGGGCGGGTCGGTCCTCCTGGCCGGCGTCCTCCTGAAGATGGGCGGCTACGGGATCTTTCGGATCAACTTCGGGATGCTGCCCGAGGCGGCGAAAGACCTCTGGTGGGTCCTTGCGATCCTCGGGACCGTCTCGATGGTCTACGCGGCGTTTGTGTGTCTCGCCCAGACGGATCTCAAACGGCTCATCGCGTACAGCTCCGTCGGACACATGGGGTTCGTGCTCCTCGGCGCCTCGAGCCTTACGGTGATCGGCGTGCAGGGCGCGATCTTCCAGCTGTTCAACCACGGGGTGATTACGGCGATCCTCTTCATGCTCGCCGGGTCCGTGAAGCATAGCACGGGGACGCGGGAGATCCCCGAGCTGCAGGGACTCTTCAAGGCGATGCCGCAGTTCTCGGTCGTCCTCGCGGTCGGCTTCTTCGCGTCCCTCGGGCTCCCCGGCCTGAATTCGTTCTGGTCCGAGTTCATGGTCTTCGTCGGCGCGTACGGCTCCCAGAACCTCGACACGATGAGGAGGCTCATCATCATCCCGCTGATCTCGGTCGTCGTCACCGCCGCATACTATCTGTACACGATGCAGCGCATCTTGTTCGGAGAGGTTCCAGAACAGCTCGGGAAACCGCACGATCTCCTCCCGTGGGAGCGCGCCTCCTATGCCGTCCTCGTCGCCTTGGTCTTCGTGGTCGGCTTCTTCCCCATCCCGTTCCTCGGCTTGATCAACGCCTATACGAGCGCGTCGTTCCCATGGCTGGCAGGTCTCTGAAATGCTCGTCGACTTCCCGATTCTGACCCTCATCGTCTTCCTGCCCTCTCTCGGAGCCGTCGTGACGTTCGTGACTCGATCCGACCGCGCGGCCCGCGGCATCGCCCTCGCGTTCTCCCTCCTTACCCTGGCCCTCGCAACCGTCCTCCTCCTGGGTTTTCTGAGGACGGATCTGTTCTCTCTCAGCTCGGCCACGACGGGAGGCCACGCGTACTACGCGGTCGAGAGGTACGATTGGGTGCCCTCGATTGGCGTGCACTATCTATTCGGCGCCGACGAACTCTCCGTCGTCCTCGTCTTCCTGAACGCCCTGCTCACCCCGCTCGCCCTCGCGGTCTCATGGGACGAGCACCATCGCGTGCCTGCGTTCTTCGCGACCTTCCTGTTCATGGAGACCACGATCACCGGGGTCTTCCTGTCCCTCGATCTCTTCCAATTCCTGATCTTCTGGGAGGTCGGCCTCGTCCCGATGTACCTCATCATCGCAGTGTGGGGCGGTCCCCGGAAGAAGTACGCCGCGATCAAGTTCTTCATGTACACGTTCCTCGCTTCCTTGCCGCTCCTCCTGGCCGTGTTCGCCTTCTACTTCTACTCGAGCCCGCACACGTTCGATATGCGGGAGCTCATTGCGACCGTGCCCATCCCGCGGGAGGTCGGGGACCTGATGTTCGTCGCCCTGCTCATCGCGTTCGGGACGAAGCTCCCGACATGGCCTCTGCACACGTGGCTCCCGGACGCCCACGTCGAAGCGCCCACCGGCGGGTCCGTCATCCTCGCCGGGATCCTGCTGAAGCTCGGCGGCTACGGGCTGATCCGGTTCAACGTGCAGATGATCCCCCAGGCCGCGATTGACATGTACTGGCTCCTCGCCGCGGTGGGCGTGATCTCGATCCTGTACGGCGCCGTCGTGTGCCTCGCGCAGGACGACCTCAAGCGCATGGTCGCGTTCTCGAGCGTCAGCCACATGGGGTTTGTGACCCTCGGGATCGCCGCCGGAGTGTACGGCTACACGCAGGTCGGGCTGAGACCCGGGGCCGTGCTCGGCTTCAGCGGCGCGATCTTCCAGATGTTCGCGCACGGGCTCGTGGCCGCCGCCCTGTTCATGGTCGCGGGCTCGCTCGGCCACTCCCTCGGCACGCGGAACATCTCCGAGCTCGGCGGGATCGCGAAGAAGGTCCCGCGCCTGGCGACGTTCATGATGATCTCGTTCCTGGCGTCCCTCGGGCTCCCCGGCCTCGTCGGGTTCGTCGCGGAGTTCTCCGTCTTCCTCGGGGTCTACGCCGCGTTCGGCCTGTGGGTCTTCATCCCGATCCTGACCGTCATCCTGACGGCGGCGTATTTCATCTGGGCGATGCAACGCTCGATCTTCGGGCCGCTGAACCCGAAGTGGGAGGGCGCGAAGGACCTCCACCGCTTCGAGGTCGCGCCGCTCGCCGTCCTCGCGGCATCGTTCGCGGTGTTCGGCATCGTGCCGGTGCTCCTTCTGGACCTCCTCTCGACGTGGTCGAGCGGCATCCTCGGAGGGCTGTGAGGTGTCGAGCTACACGGTCTTCCTCCCGGAGGCGATCCTCGTCGTCACGGCGCTCGCCTCGGCGGTCCTAGGGTTCGCATGGCGGCGCCGGCCGGAGGCGCTATGGGCACTCGCCTTGGTCGGTACCGGCCTCGCGGTGTTCATCACGCTCGACATGATGGGCCTCGGGATCACGACGGCGCTGCGCGTGTCTCTGTGGCCGTCCCCCGTCGGCGCCGAAGGCGACTTCACCGCCGAGCTCAAGATGGACGTCGACCGATTCGCGCTCTTCTTCCAGGTGATGTTCGAGTTCGTCGCCCTTCTCGCGATCCTGGCGTCCCGAGGCTTCATCCAGAAGGAGGAGCCGCACCAGGGCGAGTACTACGCGCTCATGCTCCTCGCGATCGTCGGCATGATGTTCACCGCCGCGGCGACGGACCTGTTCGTGCTTTTCCTGGCGTTCGAGACGTCGAGCCTGAGCACGTTCGCCCTCGTCGCGTACCGGAAGCGGGACAAGCAGGCGACCGAGGCGGCGGTCAAGTTCTTCATCATCGGCGCGGTGAGTTCCGGCGTCGTCCTGTTCGGCATCTCGTTGATCTACGGGATCGCGGGCACCACGTCGATCCCGTCGACGACGGACCTGGCGCTCTTGCGGACCCACCTCGACCTGACGGCGTACCCGGCGATCGAGCCCCCGCTGATCATCGCCCTCGTGTTCCTGATCGCGGGATTCGGGTTCAAGGTCGCCGTCGTCCCGTTCCACATGTGGGCGCCCGACGTGTACCAAGGATCGCCGACGACGATCAGCGTCCTCCTCACGTCTGCGTCGAAGAATGTCGGGATCGTCGCCCTCTTCCGGGTGTTCCTGATCGGCCTGCTGAACGTCCAGGTCGACTGGGTCGCAACCCTCGCGATCCTCGCGATTGTGACGCAGACCGTGGGAAACGTCGTCGCGATCCCGCAGCGATCGATCAAGCGCATGCTGGCGTACTCGAGCATCGCCCAGGCCGGGTACATCCTGATCGCCCTCGCCGTCGGTGCGGTCGCCATCCAGTCGACGTCGCCGACGGACAACGCCGCGAATGTGGCCGCGTACGGCCTCGTCGGCGGCATGCTCCATGTGTTCGTCTACGCGGCGATGAAGGCGGGCTCGTTCCTCGTCGTCGCGGGCACCGAGTCGCGCGGCGTCCCGGACGACATCGAGGCGTACAAGGGCCTGAGCCGGCGGATGCCGTTCCTCGCGTTCTCGATGATGGTCTTCCTCCTGAGCCTCGCGGGCATCCCCCCGCTCGGAGGGTTCTTCTCGAAATTCGTCCTCTTCTCGAGCGCCGTCAACGCGGCGGCGTTCAACCAGTGGTACCTCGCCCTCGCCGTGTCCGGGGTCTTGAACAGCGCCCTCTCCCTGTACTACTACGCGCGGGTGATTTGGTACATGTACATCCTCGAACCGGAGGAGGGGGCGACGAAGATCTCCGCCCCGCGGTCGATCGACGCTGCAGTGTTCATCGCCCTGGCGATCGTGATACTGACCGCCATTCTCGCAGCGTTCTTCCTCAACTACCTGATCCAAGCCGCCCAGGGGTTCTTCTTCTAGGCGTTCGATTCGCCCGTCCCCGTGGCGAAGGATTTTATCTCAGGACCCGTCCATGAGGAAGCGCCATGGCTTCGGCCTCCGCCGGATCGCGCGTCGTGTTGCACGTCGACATGGACGCGTTCTACGCCGCCGTGGAGATTCGGGAGAATCCCGCGCTGGAGGGCAAGCCTGTCGTCGTCGGCGCGGATCCCCGCAAGCATCCGCGCGGCGTCGTCCTCACGGCGAGCTACGAGGCCCGACGCTACGGCCTGCGGTCCGCGATGTCGTGCGTGGAGGCGCTCCGCCGGTGTCCCGACGCCATCTTCGTGCCGCCGCACTTCGAGCTGTACGGCCGGGTGAGCGGCGAAATCATGGCGACCCTCCGCGGCTTCGCGGATCGTCTCGAGCCGAGCGGGATCGAGGAGGGCTACCTCGACGTCACGAACCGGTGCGACGGGAACTTCTCCCGCGCTCAGGAGATCGCACGGGACATCAAGGCCGCGATACGGAGGGACCATCGGCTCTCCTGCTCAATCGGCATCGCGCCAACGAAGGCGCTCGCGAAGATCGCGTCGGACTTTGAGAAGCCCGACGGCCTCACGGTCGTCTCGCCCGACCACGTGGTCGAATTCCTCGCACCGATCCCGGTCCGGAAAATTTCGGGCGTCGGCCCGAAAACCGCCGAGCGGCTGAAGGAGCTCGGGCTCGAATCGATTGGCGACGTGCAGCGGACGAACCGCCAAGACCTCGTCGAGCTCCTCGGGGCGTTCGGGGAGTACGTTTACGACGTCGCCCTCGGTCGCGACGCCGGCGAGGTGGTCGAGCCGAGCGGCCCACCGGAATCAATCAGTACGGAGACGACCTTTGCGAAAGACCTCGACTCGTATAGCACGGTCTGGCCCGAACTCGAGGCGCTCGCGAAATCGCTCCACGAGCAGCTCCTCCTCGAGAAATACGCATACCGGACGGTCACCCTCAAGGCCCGATACTCGAACTTCGAGACGCACACTCGGTCGCGCAGCCTGAAGATCCACACGACCGACCTGGATCCGATCTTGACCCTGAGCCAGATGATGCTCAAGGAGGTCCTCGCGCCCGACCGGAAGGTGCGCCTCATCGGCGTGCGGCTCTCGCACCTGAAGGAGCACGCGGCGCCGCAGGCCACGCTCGCGAAATGGTCGACCATTCCGCCCGATTGAGCGGAAGAGCTGGTCTCGAGAAACCCGACGGACCGGCCCGAAACCAGAGGCCGCCTAGACGACCTTCACGTCGAGCGCCTTCTCGAGGTTCGGCATCTTGTTCGCCACCGTGAAGAACGGAGATCCGGCGAACAACAGCCCGACGGCGCGGCCGTCGTACCCGACGATCGTGCTCCCGGAATCTCCGCCCGCGCTGAAGGACCCGCGCTCGCCCTTGATGATCATCTGGTCCGTGAAGACGTAGGCGCCTGTCGCGTAGCCCACCCGGAGCGTCGCGCTCGCGTCCACCACCGCTCCGTTCGTGAGGCGCGTCGTGCGGCCGCTCTTCATCACCTTCTCGTCGAGCGTCGGCTCGCGGGTCCCCCGCAATCGGCCGATGTTCAGGATGTCCGGGGTCACATCCCGCGCGTCGAACGGGGCCGCGATTGCGGCGTCCACGAGGTTCGGACCTTCCGGGTCCACCGCGACGTACGTGTCGAGGCGACCGATCACGTCGCGGTCCGTCTTGCCGCCATCGAAGGTGCCGGGCTGGAGGACCGGATCCCCTTCGACGCCGCGGTTCTCATTCGCGAGGACGTGGTTGTTCGACAAGATGAACGTCTCGCCAGCGTCCTGCACGAGGCACGACATCGTGCCGGCGGTGATGGCGTAGTGACCGATCGACAAGCCGCCCATCGCGGGACGGACCTTCCGTTGGTAGATCGGCGGGATCGGGCGCCAGATCGAGAACTCGCCCGCCTCCTCGATGTCCGTCGGCACGCCCTCGATCTCGTCCGGGATCGTCCGACCGTCCTTCACGAGGAGGGGATGGAGCTTTTGGCGGACGTAGACCTTCACGACGAGCTCGTCCGTCGGGAAGCTGCGGACTGTGCGGTGGCCGATCCCCACCCCGACGACGTCCGGGTGGGTCGACGGCGTCAGTCCCTCCCTCTCGATCCCGAGGAGTTGGCACTCGCAGACGAGCTTCGCGTCTTCCGCGTTCGGCGTCATCCCACCCTTCACAGGGCCTTGAAGGTCCCCGTCACCACGACCTCGATGGGGATGTCGTCGAGCGAATCCGGGATTTGCGCTCGGATTCGAGGACTGTCCTCGTCCACGTAGATCCGGATGCAGTCCTTGCCGTCCTTACGCCCGATGCCGACCCCGACCACCCCCCGCATCTTCATGAGATGGGCCTCGTGTCGACGCTTCACTTCCTCCACGGACCCCATCGACGTCTCCATAGGAACGAGCGGACGATAAATCCGTCGACGGTTTTCCGGACCGAGAGGCACCGGTCGAGACCGGCAAGCCGGGAGTTCGACCGCCCGGGTCAGGGCGGGGGTGGCCGGATGAAGCCGTCCTGCATCAGGAACTTCGTCTCCTCGTGCGCGCGTCGGATCAGCGCGAGGGCGCCTTCGAGGAGCTCGTCGCGGCTCTTCGTGACGCGGGCGATCCCTTGGTCGATCGCCTTCCGGCCGACGGCGGCGGCCTCCCGGGCGAAGACGTCGATCTCCTCCATGGTCGGCACGATGTGCTCCTCGTCCAGCCCGCGCTCCTCCTGGACTCTCGCGAGCTCCTCCGCCGCGGCGATGCACATCTCATCTGTAATGGTCCGCGCCCGCACGTCGAGGGTGCCGCGGAAGATGCCGGGGAAGCCGAGGCTGTTGTTCACCTGATTCGGGAAGTCGCTACGGCCCGTCGCGATCACGCGCGCACCGGCTTCCGCGGCTTCCCACGGCCAGATCTCCGGCACGGGGTTCGCAATCGCAAACAGGATTGAGTCGTCTGCCATCGACGCCACCCAGTCCTTCTGGATGACGCCGGGTCCGGGCTTTGACGCCGCGATCACAACGTCGGCGTCGGCCATCGCCTCCGGGATGCCACCCTCGCGGCCTTCGGCGTTCGTCGTCTGGGCGAGTTCCCACTTCTCGTGGTAATCGGCCGCCGCCGCTTCGATGTCCGCGCGCCGACGACCGACGATCCCTTTCGAGTCCACGAGGATGAGGTGGCCCGGCTTCGCGCCGGCGGCGATGAGCAGCTTCGCCGTCCGGATGTTCGAGGCGCCCGCGCCGACGAGGGTGATCGTCACGTCAGCAACCTTCTTGCCCACGACCTTCAGCGCGTTGATGACGCCGGCCACGTTGATCGTCGCGGTCCCTTGTTGGTCGTCGTGCCAGACCGGGATCTCGCACTCCTTGCGCAGCCGCTCCAGGATGCCGAAACACTTCGGCTGCGCGATGTCCTCGAGGTTCACGCCACCGAACGAGGGCGTGATGAGCTTGACGGTCTCGGTGATCTTCTCCGGGTCCTTCGTCGCCAGCGGGACGGGGAACGCGTCGACGCCTCCGAGGTACTTGAACAGGAGCGCCTTGCCTTCCATGACCGGTAAGCCCGCTTCGGGACCGATGTCGCCGAGGCCGAGGACGCGCGTGCCGTCCGTGACGACGGCGACCTGGTTCCACTTGTTCGTCAGCGTCCAGACCTTCTCGGGATTCGCGTAGATGTCGAGGCACGGCTGCGCCACGCCGGGAGTGTACCAGATCGCGAAGTCGTTGAACGTCCGCACGGGGACCCGCGGGACGATCTCGATCTTGCCCTGATAGTACGGATGGTACTTCGCGGACTGCTCCTTCGGCAAGTTCGCCTTGCGGAGGTTGTCCGCCACCTCCTGTGGCGTCGGCGCCTTGACGTCCTTCGAGCGCGCGCGCTTCTTGGTCGCGACCATGGGAACACGAGAACGGGCGGCCGATGAGCAGAACGAAGTCGGATAAACCTTTGGTCCTCGGATGAAGGTCCGCGCCTGATCCGCGGAGTTCGTGCGTTCTTCCGATCCTCGCACGAAGCTTTTTCTGAATCGGTGGATTCCGATGGACGTGCTCCTCACGGTGGTGGACAAGGCGGGCGGGGGAGGGGTGCGGGAGGTCCGAGAGGCGTTCGAAACGGTCGAGCGCGGGTACGCGGAAGAAGGCTTGCGGCTGCGGTCGCCGGTCTCCGCCGAAATCGTCTCCATGCCGATCATGGGCGCCTCGAAATCCCTGAGCGACCGACACACGCTCTTCGTCTCCGTGCGGGCGGTGCAATCGGGGACACTTGACGGCCTCGTCGCCCACGAGATGGGCCACATGCTCCGCACGGAAGCCCGCCACGCCTCGCACGATCCGGACGTTTACGGAGCCGTCAGCCGGGAGGTGCGGATTCCCCAGGCGGGGGAGGATGCGTTCTCGCAGGCTTTCAACCACATCCAGGACATATACGCCGACGACCTGGCGTTCCTCGTCTTCGCCTCGGACGGCGGGGACCGAGCGTACCGATTCTTTGCGGGCTGGGTCGACGGGAACGCGGGGATGCGAGGCGAAGACCGCTGGCGGAACGTCGGGCTCGCGGTGAGCAACGGGTTCTCGCTCGGCAACCTGAGGCGGCACGCGCTGATCGCCGCGGATGACCCGCTATGGGTTCGAGCGCGGACGTTCGACCGGGAGGCCGGCTTCGTCACGGTCGACGCCCTCGCGGAGTTCTTCGCGAACCTCCCAAACGACCCTTCCGGGGCGGCGTTCCTTTTCGAGGTGCGGAGGCTTGCCAGCCTGATGACCAAGGCCGCCCAGACGTAGGTCGGCAACGTTTAATATACGCGCGAATCTGACTCCGTATCTCTCCCGGTGAAAACTTGGCCGAAGAACTCGAGACCGCGCAGATTCCCCCGCACATTATGGCGGCGATGCGCGAGCGCATGAAGATGGCGCAGCGAATGTCCCGCATCAAACACAAGATCGTCGTCATGTCAGGAAAAGGCGGTGTCGGCAAGACAACTGTTGCCGCCAATCTGGCGTGCGTCCTCGCCGAAGAAGGCGCCGTCGGCCTCGTCGACGCGGACGTCACAGGTCCCGACGTCGCGAAGATCATGGGCGTCGAAGACGCGCAGGTGAAGGCGACCGCGACGGGGCTCGAGCCGACGATCGGCCCTGCCGGGGTGCGCGTGATCTCGATGGCCCAGCTCATCGAGCGCGACACCGCGGTCGTCTGGCGAGGGCCGCTGAAGATCAAGGCGTTGAAGCAGATGCTCTCCGACACCGAGTGGGGCGACCTCGACTATCTCGTGATCGACCTCCCACCGGGGACGAGCGACGAGCCGCTCAGCGTCGCCCAGGAGATCCCCGACGCGGACGGCGCGGTCGTCGTGACGACGCCACAGGAGGTGTCTCTCCTCGACGTGCGTAAGTCGATCGCCTTCGCGAAAGCGGTGAAGCTGGACATCCTTGGAGTCATCGAGAACATGAGCGGGTTCGTGTGTCCGCACTGCGGCAAGCCGACGGACATCTTCAAGGTCGGTGGCGGCGAGGCCGCGGCAAAGGAGATGGGCCTGCCGTTCCTCGGCCGCATCCCGCTCGACCCGCGGATCGTCATCGGCGGAGACGCCGGCAAGCCGTTCGTGATCGAGCATCCGGACTCCGAGGCGGCAAAGGCGTTCCGAACGATCGTCGTGAACCTGAGGCCGCAGCTGAAGGAAGCGAAACCGCGCCCGACCGGTCCGCTCGCGCAGTGAGCCAGATCAAGCCGCCGTGGCTCACGTCCACCGATCGACGACCGCCTCGATTTGCGCCCGCGGCAGCGCGCCCACGAGGCCCTCCACGAGCTTCCCGTCCTTGAAGAGGAGCATCGTGGGGATCGAGCCGACCTGGAACCGAGCGGGCGTCTGCGGACTCTCGTCCACGTTCAGCTTGCCGAGGCGCATTCGGCCCACTCGAGCCTTCGCGATGTCTTCGAGGACCGGCGCGACGCGGTGGCACGGCCCACACCACTCCGCCCAGAAGTCGACGAGCAGCAGCCCAGGCCTGCGGACCTCCGCCTCGAACGTGGTGTCGGTCAAGGTGATCGGGCCGGTCCATGCCGGCGGCGCGGGCTTCGGCGCGAGTGCCGCGAGCAGCTCTTGACGCTTCCTCGCACGGATCGCCTCGAGATCGGGATCCTCCATGCGGAAACCCACTTGGACGGGCGGATAAAAGCCTTTGGTCCCGCTCAGCGTGGGATCTTCGTGACGGAGCCGAATTCCTCCGCCATCTGACCCAGGAGCCGGAGCTCGCGCCGGACGAGCGCGATCTCGCGTTCGCCGAACGCGGTCGGGTCGAACGGGACGAGGAGGATCGCCTCCCGCATCGCGACGGATTCGCTCAGGTCGTGCAAGAGGGCGAGGACCGAGCCGAAGTCGTTGTGCGACACGAGGTACTCGAACCCGTCGAGGAGGACGATCGGGTTCTCGCTCACCTCGATGAAATGCTCGACCGCCAACGCCACCTTCTCCGGTGGCGACGGCCGGATCGCGTTCTTCTCCGTCGCGACGCGGCTCAGCCAGAGCACGGGCGTCTTCTCGAGCCCGTATTCCGTCATGACGGACTTCGGCGAGCGACGGGTGATGCACAGGCCTTGCGCCCCGTGCGTCACGGAGTCCTTGAAGATCTCGAACGCCTGGCCCGCGTCCCGTTCCAGGACGGCGTACGCGTGGCCTCGGTCCAACTCGTACGTCGGCTTCGTGAGCAGGTGCGCCTCCGCCTCCGGCAGGATCAGTGCCTGCAGGAACGACTTCTCGCGGACCCCGAACGCGATCAGCCCGACGAGCGCCATCTCGACGATGAACCCGGGCGCCCGCAGGTCGATCCCGTTGTTCGGGAGAAAGATCTCGAAGAGGAGTTCGCCGACCGCAAACCCCGAGATCCCGAAGATGATGAGGAACGTGTCCCGCCGGACTTCCTGCCCGGGTTTCGTCTTACGCAGGTACGCGACGAACCGGTACGGAGCGTAAAGGATCAGCGTCGCCACCGCGAAACCGTTGATGAATAGGAAGTACGGCTCGAACGAGATCACGGTCGGGTTCGTCGAGATGACCTGGACCGGGGACACGAGGATCGTGATGATCGTGATGACCATGATGAACACGTAGAACACGTACGAGCTCGGGAACTCGTCCGTCATGTAGGCCGCGAAGTCCTTGCGCGAGCTGATCGCCGGCGTCGTCGCGACGACGATGAACGCGCCGATCGCGATCGCGAACAGGTAGTCGAACGTCGCCTGAACCCGCTTCGACAGGACGATGCCGTCTTTGAGAGACTGGATGAACTGTTGTCCCGGTTCGGTGACGTAGATCCCAATGAGGACGTTCGAGATGATCGCGCAGACCAGCAGGGAGACCGCGAACAACAGAACGTGCTTCTGGAACACCCGGTGCGTCTTCTGCCGCGCGATCGCGACGATGATGAGGATCGATAGGAATAGCGCGCTCGCGGCGCTCAGGTACGAGACGATGCTGTCGCTGGCGGCCAGGGAGAGTCCCCCGTTTCGACGCTGCACCAACACGCGTCCGGCAGGCTATTTAAGCGGTCCCTAGCGGTTATCCGGAGCGATTCCAGCCGCCCCGTGTTCTCAAGAATAAGAATCGTGGCGGAGAATCAACACGGGCTCGTTCATATGCACCGTGGGCAACGACTCTCCTGAATTCGGTGACGCTCCAACCCGCCGTCCCGCTCGGCATCAACCGGGAGGACCTGGAACTCCTGTCCCGGACGGTCTTACGCCTCGGCGGATACGCCGAAGGCCTCTTCGAGTTCCATGACTTCGGGTTCGACAAGGCCTCCTTGCGGGACCACATCACGAACGTTCACAAGGCTTTGAAGGAGCTTCGGGAGAACTCGACCTCAGGCGGCATCCCCCTGCGTCCGCCGAACATCCCGCCTGGGGCGTTCTGGGAGGACCAAGGCGAGGTGTGGAACTACCTGCAGACGCTCCGTTTCGCGGCGGGGGCGACGATGATGACGGAGCAGTTCAGCCCTCACATGCCGCGGGAGAACATCGCGAAGACAATGACCGCGAAGGTCTACCGGGAATGCGTGATCGGCATCCTGGACGACCTGATCGACAAGGGGGCGTACTCGTACCTTGAGGCGAAAGACCTGCACCACATGGTCCTCAGCACGATGTTCGATCCGGACTTCGATTCGACGTCGTTCATGAAGCGCCTGGTGACGATGCTGCGCCAGGACCAGATCCCTTTGTTCGACTTGATCAACAACATCACCCGCGGGTTCAACGTCCTCTGGAACCACGCCCCCCATGGGGCCGACTACTTCTATCAGATGGAGATCATGAACGAACGCGTGGCCCTGAGCCAGGCCCTGACGATGTACCAGAAGGAACCGAACTTCTCGGTCGGTCGGATGGAGAAGGTCTCGGAGAGCTTCTACGCGCCCGACGACTCAATCAATTGGTGGGAGAAGCTCGGCGGGCACGTGAGCGTCGCGAGCGGGCACAACCTGATCGACATGGCCTTCACCGACCAATCGTACGACCTCCGGCAGATGAAGAACTTCCTCGCAGGATGGTACTACTACGACGCCGCCGTGATCCTGATGGACCACGTGTCGAGCATCCACCAGGACCTCCGGAACGGGATTGCGAATCTCTCGCTCATCGCGATGCGGCAGAAGGAGCTCCGCGAGCTGACATCCCTGAAGAACTACAACCCGCACCTGACGATCGAGGACTACGACGCGCACCTGCGGCGCATCGCCGACCTCACGTCGATGGGGCTCCGCCTCGCGACGAAGGACATCCCGGACGAGAACCTCGTCTACCCGTTCATGACGATCATGATGCCCGTCGTCATGATGGCCGACTGGATCGGGAACCGGGATGACATGATCCATACATTCCTCGAGGCGATCGCGCCCACGGTCAAGAGCGTCGCGGCCAACGGCAAGGTCCCGATGCGGGCCGTCGCGTCCGTCGCGGATTAGGCCATCCGCAGGACCTGACCCCGCGGTGAAACGCCCGCCTGCTTTGCGACGGCGTGGGAGGCCGGACCCGCAGCCCCTGGGGCGCCGGCGGTCCGGTACCCAGGAAACGATTATATAAGCCGATTTGATAGCACGGATTGGGACGGCCCCGATGACGGGTTCGCACGATTTTGGCGTGACCAAGGAACTCGCCCTCGTCGAGGAGCGGATCCGGGAGAGCATCGTCTCGGAGGAGCCTCTCCTCCATGACATCGCGGCCTACGTGATCGAGGCCGGGGGGAAGCGGATCCGGCCGATGGTCACCCTCCTCGCCTTCCAGGCGCTCGGCGGCACGGATGTCCGCCAGGCGATCGACCTCGCCGCCGCGCTCGAGATGATCCACAGCGCGACGCTCATCCACGACGACATCAACGACGGCGGCGAGATGCGCCGCGGCCGCCTCGCAGCCTACCGGAAGTTCGGCGTGCAGAACGCGCTCGTGACGGGGGACTTCCTCTTCGTCAAGGCGTTCGGCATCGGCGGCAAGTTCGACGCGGACATCGTCGAGCTCACGGCGCAGGCGTGCGCCGCGCTCGCGGAGGGCGAGATCCGGCAGCAGCGCCACGCGTACGATACGCACGTGAGCCGCGAGGAGTGCCTCGACATCATCCTCCGCAAGACCGCGCTTCCGATGATGGCGGGCGCGAAGATTGCCGGCCTGCTCGCGGGGGCGCGCCTCGAGGACGTCGACGCCGTCGGGGACTACGGCCTGAACCTCGGGATCGCCTTCCAGATCGTGGACGACATCCTCGACGTGGTCGGCGACGCCCTCCGGCTGGGGAAGCGGCCGGGGACGGACCTCCGGGAAGGGAACGTGACGCTCGTCGCGATCCACGCCCTGAACGACGGCAGCCGGATTGACGTGCCGGCCCTCGCCCGGCTGATCCGCAAGCGGCGCAAGCAGGAGGCCGACGTGCAACGAGGGCTCGCCCTCCTCCGCGACTCCGGCGCGATCGAGAAGGCGCGGGCCGAGGCCCTGACGTACGCCGAGCTGGCGAAGAAGGCGCTCGATCCGATCCCGGACAGCGAGGCGAAGGCGAACATGTACCGCCTCGTGGAGTACGTGTTGTCGCGCGACGCCTGAGGGGGCGCCGCGATGCCGACCCCCTACGACGTCCTCGTGGTCGGCGCGGGCCCCGCCGGGGGGACGGCGGCGCGGTACGCCGCGCGGCGCGGCCTCCGAGTCTTGCTCGTCGACAAGCGCAAGGAGATCGGCGTGCCGGTGCAGTGCGGCGAGTACGTCGCCCACAACGACGAGGTGCGGGCGATCTTCCCGACCGTCTCGGATCTGGAAGACCTCATGGAGATTCCGTACCGCGTCCGGGAGGTCGACACGCCGGTCATCCGGATCTGGTCGCCGGCGGGACGTCGCTACGACATCCCGTTTCGCGGCTTCACGGTCCGTCGGGACAAGATGGACCAGGGGATCGCCGACCAGGCGGCGGCGGAAGGCGCCGAGGTCGCGACCGAGACGACCGTCCTCCGCGTCCACGGCGAGGACGTCGAGACAAACCGCGGCAGCTTACGCGCGAAAGTGATCGTCGGCTCGGACGGTCCGCGCTCGACGGTCGCGCGGTCCGTCGGCCTCGAGTGGCCCGTGTCCGGACCCGCCATGAGCGCGACCGCAGAGGGCGACTTCGGCACGGCGACGGACCTGTACTTCGGGAACCTCGCGCCCGGCGGATACGCCTGGATCATCCCGAAAGCCGGCTGCGCGAACGTCGGCCTGGGCACGTGGGAGCATTTCCGCGGGAACCTCCGCGCGCTGTTCGACCGGTTCACCTTCGATCGAGGACTCGAGCCCGGCAAGGCGACGGGCGGGTTCGTGCCCGTCCAGGGACCGCCTCCGCGAACGGTCGCCGGCAACGCGATGCTCGTCGGCGACGCGGCGGGGATGGTCATGGCGACGAACGGCGGCGGGAACAACGTGGCGATGATCGCCGGCCGGATCGCGGGCCACACGGCGGCCGACCATCTCCTCGACGGCACGCCGATCGACGCATACGAAGAGCGCTGGCGTTCCGCCGTTGGCGGCCCGCTCGCGCAAGGCGTGCGGATCAAGCACCTCGCGGACCGCTTCTTCGGGAGCGATCGCCTCTTGGAGTTGTCGATGGTCCTCCTCGGTCGGCGGCGGATGGCGCGCGCGATCCGCTGCCAACCGCTGTTCGTGCGGGGCAGCGCCAGTCTCTTATAGCGGCCCGAAGTATCGAATCGGGAACCGATGGACTTTCAATTCCTCGGCGGGGCGTCCGAGGTGGGCCGCCTCGGGATGGTCCTCAAGAAAGGGCCGATCTCCCTCCTGTTCGACTACGGGCTGCTCCCGCGAGATCCGCCGCAGTATCCGATGCCCGCCCCTCCGGTGGACGGGATGTTCATCAGCCACGCGCACCTCGATCACACGGGGATGATCCCGTGGGTGACCCGCCGCCAGGACCTCGACGTCGTGCTGACCCCGTCCACGGCGGACGTCACGGACCTCCTCCTCCAGGACAGCCTGAAAATCGCGGATGCGGAGGGCTTCGACGCGCCGTTCGACGACGGCGATCTGCGGGGCGCCCGGCGGCGCTTCAAGACGATCGACTTCGGGGACAACGTCGACATCGGCGACCTCGAGGTCACCGCGCATCCGGCGGGCCACATTCCCGGCGCGACGATGTTCGAGGTGAATGGGACGGAGACGACCGTCTTCACGGGCGACCTGCACACGCTGACGACGGACCTGGTGTGGGGCGCCCGGCCGGTGAAGTGCGACACGCTCTTCATCGAGTCGACGTACGCGGGGCGCCAGCATCCGGAGCGGCTCAAGTCGGAGCATGCGTTCCTGAAGAAGATCGAGCAGGTCGTGAACCGCGGGGGCCTCGCGCTCGTACCCTCGTTCGCCGTGGGCCGGACGCAGGACATCCTCTTGACGCTCGCCAAGGCCCGCCACGAGGTCTGGCTGGACGGGATGGGGAAGAAGGTGAACTCGATTTACGTCGAGCACCCGGAGTACCTCCGGTCCGTCAAGGCCCTGCGGAAGGCGATGAACCGCGCGCGCGTCGTGCGAGGTCGGAGGGACTCGCAGCTCGCGTTGCGGGGCGACGTCATCGTCACGACGAGCGGGATGCTCGATGGCGGGCCCGTCTTGCGGTACATCGAGGAGATCCGGGAGGACCCTCGCAGCGCGATCCTCTTGACGGGCTACCAGGTCGAAGGCACGAACGGACGGCGGCTCATCGACGAGGGCGTGATCGAACTCCACGGCGTCACGGTCGACATCAAGTGCGAGTGGCAGAAGTTCGATTTCAGTGCCCACGCGGGCCACGACGACCTCGTTCGGTTCATCGAGGGATGCGATCCGCAGCGGGTCGTCCTGATGCACGGGGAGAACCGCCAGATCTTGGCGGACGCCCTCGAAGGACGCGAGGTCCTCCTCCCTCTGGAAGGCCAGTGGCACACATTGTGACCGGATGCCCCGGACATCGGCCGGGCTTCCTCTCATTGGCGGGTCGTGCCGCTCCGTCGAGCGAGGACCGCAGGGGCGGACCCGTCAGATGCCGACGTTCCTCGCGATCATCGCCCGCAATGCCTTCCCCACGTACTTCAGGAGCCGCGGGTCTTCCTTGATCAGGGCCCAACCCACCTTCGACGGGAAGTCAATGTCGCCCTTTCTCTCGATCAAGTCGCGGATCTCGGGACTGTCGAAGATGTCGAACAGCTCCTCGAACTGCGCGTCCGTGAGGCGCGCGAAGCTTTCGTGAATCGCGAGGTCCTTCCGGAGCTCCTTTCCGATCGATCTTGTCCACGCCCGGTGGTAGCGGTGGAGCATCCGCCCGGAACAGTCGTTCGCCTGGAGGGCCTCGATCGCCGTCCTCGCGGCGAGGTCGGAGCACGTCAGGGCCGTGAAGATGCCACCGCCGGAAACGGCCTTCGCCTGGCACGCCGCATCGCCGACGATCATGACGTTGTCCGCGTACGTCCGGCGCGGGAATCCGAGGGGGATCCCGCCCGCGATGTACAGGATCGGCTGCGCTCCCTTCGTGTACTGTCGCACCTCGGGGCGTTGCAGCATTCTCTCGAGGTAGGCGTACGCGTTCCCCTGGCCGACGCACAGGCCGACGCGGGCCGTGTCGCCGCTCGGAATGATCCAGCCGAAGAAGCCCGGGGCGATGTCGCTCCCGATGAAGAGCTTCACGAATCCCGGGTCGCCGCGCACCCCGGTCATCTCGACCTCGAATCCGGGGAGGATCTTCTTCGGACGCAGGATGTTGAACCATTTCGCGACGTTCGAACGGACACCGTCGCAGCCCACGAGGATCTTGCAACGCAGCTTCCTCGGCTGTCCGTCCTGATCGACGACGACCTCGACGCCGCCGTCCTCGCGTCGCGCGGCCTGCGCCTGAGCGCCGAGGAACGTGTGCGCGCCCTTCCGGACCGCGTCCGTGGCGATGGCGCGGTCGAACATCGCGCGTTGGACGACGACCGCCTCCGTCTCGTGCCCGTCGATGACGAGCTTGCGGCCCGAAGGCGAGTACAGCTCCGCCCCATGGACCGCTCCGATGATCGTCTCCTTGCAGTCCACGTACTCGAAGACCCGCGGGGTGACGAGGCCGCCGCACTGGATCGGCTCGCCGATCTCGCGGTGTTCCTCGACGAGGGCGACCTCGTATCCGGCCTTTGCGACCCTGCCTGCGAGGTAGCCCCCGGCCGGCCCGGCACCGATCACGATGACATCGAAGGAGCGCGCCGAGGAGACCACGTGCGGCATCACTCCTTCAGGTTCATGATGATCTCGAGGAAGTTCTCCAGGTGCTTCGACAGCGACGCGTTGTCGGTATACCCGCACGCGGACAGGTCCGGCGCGGCGATGAGCGCGGACGCGCCGTCCACGATGACGTCCGTGGCGATGAGACCCTTCCGGTGGACGGACGACGCTCCCTCCGGAATCTTCTGCCCCGGCTCCGTGATGATCGTGAATCGGATGCCGCGGGCGATCGCCTGCTCGATTTTCTTCCCCACGTTCTCCCGGATCTCCGAGAACGTCGGCGTCGACACGATCACGTTCTCCATCGACTGATCGATGAGCTCGCCGACCTTCTCGAGGACGCGCGGCTTCGTCACGATCGTGTAGACGAGCTGCGGCTCGCCTTTCGACCTCAGGACTTCGTGGAGCAGGTCGAGCTTGGTGAACGTGTCCTCCAGGTGCTCGATGACGCGGCCCTTGACCTTCCCGGGCGCCTCCGGCTTGAAGATCGTCGGGCGGCCCCGGGTCGAGATTGCAAACCCTTTCTGGCAGAGGCTCTGCAAGACCTTGTACGCGGAAGTGCGCGGAATGTGCGCCGTCTCCGCGATCGTCTCCGCGCTCCCGTAGCCGTGGGCCACGAGGGCGATGTACCCGCGCGCCTCGTATCCCGAGAGCCCGATCGATTCGAGGGTCCTCGTGGCCCGATCGAACTCCGCCTCCAGGTCCGCACCCCCGGCGAGGAGCTTCGACAAGTCTTGCGGAACCACGATTCCACGATACCCTAGGGCGCCATTTGACCTTTTCGAAAGGGCCGCGTGCGGGCCGGGCGGTCGACCGGCACAAGCCTTTATCCCGACGGGACCTTTCCGTCGCGGTCCATGGGCTCGGTGCGACCGGCCGGCTTGGCCCTCGGGGCCGCCCTCCTCCTGTTCTGGGCCGTCGTCGGGCCGTCGATCGGACAGAATCCGGCGGGCCGGATGATCGTCGCGACGGACTACGAGCTCTTCGGGACCTCGGACTTGCGCGGCGGCGGTCACGTCTCGTGGACCTTCACGGGATCGAAGGCCGCGGAGTTCCGCGCGAGGCTCATCCACATGTTCGACGAGTACGACATCGTCCCGCGTGGCTTCCCCGAGTCCGGCGCCTCGATTCTCGCGAACCGCGACGGGCGGCTCGACGCGGCGGAGGGACTCGTCTATACGGACCGCCTCGAGGTGATGCTCGAACGCCCCCCGGCGACAACGCTCCCCGGCACACCCGTGCAGTACATGAACCTCGGTCGCTTCAATCTGCGGGAGGACGATCCGAGCGATCGGGACACAGGTTTCCGGCGGAGCACCGCCGGCCTCGCGGGGGAGGATCTCAATTCCACTGCCGATGTCGTCATCCGCTTTCTCTTCGAGGCCTATTCGACCACGGCGAACGCACGCGTGCCGCTCCCGACGCCGGTCTTGGCGGAGGCTCCGTATGCCTTCTTTTCCTATGAGGCACAGCAGTCGCCGACGATGACGCCGTCGGGCTTTCTTCCGGACGTCTGGCCGTTCTTGCACGAAGGCGGTTGGCACAACAATACCACCGCGGACGGGAGGAAAGCGATGTGGGCGGGCAACGACACGACCGGCGCGTACGACAACAACACCGTCGCCGCCACCCGGACGACCGCGGATCCCGCCCTCGCGCGCGCTTCGTCGTTCTACGAGCCGTTCGATCTACGGTTCGCATCTCACGCGTGGGTGACGTTCAACTACACGGGCCAGGTCGCGGACCCGAACGACCGGCTGCATCTGCAGATCGCGCAGGAGCCTTCCTTGACGATATGGACGAACCTGTCGTTCGGGCCATCGTTCGATCTGCCGTCGACGCCTGTCGGCTCATGGACGAACGCGACCGTGGACCTGGACGCGTACCTCGGGCAGCGCGTACGGCTCCGCCTGAACTTCACTTCCGACGGGACGGGGAGCGGGCCGGGCTTCTTCATCCGAGATTTCGCCTTGCACGCGCCGGCCGACTACGAGGGCGAAGTCGTCGAGACGGATTCGCACTACCTGGTCGGCACGCTCAGCTTCTCCGATCCCGCACTCGTCTCCGGCGGCACTCAGCTCATCCGAACGCCCGGGGGCGAGATCCTGTACTACACGTCGGCGTGGGACGCGAGCGCCCCGGCTCCCGACTCAATTCGCTTCCGCACCCTCGACCTCACCGAGAACCCGCAAGTCCTGTTCGGAGTCATGCTCGTGGCGTCGCACGCCATCTCGCGTCTCCAGAACGGCGCCTACCACCGGTACCGCGAGTCCCATCCGAGCGTTTTTCGGCCGGCGGTGCACAGGGTGAAATGGCTGCACAACATCGGCCGCGTCGCGATCGGTGTGCTGATCCTCTTCTACTTCGTCCCGACGGCCCTGGGAGTGGTCGGCCTTCGCACCTTCGTCTCGGGGCCCGCATACTGGTTCCTCTCCTTGACCCTCGCCTTGCTCGTCGGATTCGGCACGCGGGCGTACTACCGGCAGAGACTCGAGGAGGCGCCGCCTCCCGTGGTTGGCGCTCCACCCATCCTCGAGGGGCGAGAAGAGGTCCCGCCCTCGCCCGAACCGGTGGCCGTGTTCGCCCACTGCACGCACTGTCTGCGCGAGGTGCGGGAAGGCGACAAGACGTACAACTGCACGTGCGGCGCGGTGTACCACCTCAGCTGTGCCGCCGGCCTGATGCGTTGCGCGAACTGCCGAAAACCGATCGCCCTCGAGGTCGTCCGGGAGAAGAAGGTCGTCTCGATGCGGTGCGAGTCGTGCGGCGAGCTGCAGGTGATCCCGGAGGGCGCCGATCCCCGCGCGGTCACATGCGAGCACTGCGGCGGCCGCCTCCGCCACCTGGACACGGGCAAGCGGTACCTGATCGTCGCGAACAATCCCGCGATCGCGTTCGCGTGGATGCACGACCTGACGCAGGGCGGCAAGCCGTCCCTCTGCTTCTCGCCTGCGGCCCCGGACCGGCTCCGGCTCGAGTTCGGCGGCGAGGACGTGCAGTTCTTGCAGGTCTCCTCGCAGGCGCCGAACGCAATCGATCCGCACAAGCTCGATCCCGCCGGGCTGCGGGCGATCCTACCGCTCGCGCGGCAGGGCAAGGGTGGTGTCATCCTGTACGACGGCCTGGATCAGATCGTCTCGGACGCGTCTCTGGGCGACGTGATCCGCTTCCTCCGAAAGGCCAACGACATGGCGTTCGTGCACGGGGTCACGGTGGTCGCGCGCGTCTCGCCCGGCCTTCTCCCGGACCCGGACCTCCGGCGGCTTCGCGCGGAGTTCGACGAGTACATGGACCTCTCGGCCCAGATGTGATTCAGACGTCCGGCGGGCCGCCCCAACGCGGACCCAAGCCGTGCTCGACCCCGAGGTGGTCGAGGATCCGCGCGACGACGAAGTCGACGAGGTCGTCGATCCGCTTCGGCTTGCCGTAGAACCCCGGAGAGGCAGGGAGGATCACGACGCCGAGGCGCGCGAGTTTGAGCATGTTCTCCAGCGTCACGGCGCCGAGCGGCGTCTCCCTCGGCACGAGGATGAGCGTCCTCCGCTCCTTCATCGCGACGGCCGCGGCCCGCGTCACGAGGTTGTCCGCGATGCCCGTGGCGATTTTCGCGAGGGTCGTGCCGCTGCATGGGACGACGACGAGGGCACGGAAGGGATGCGATCCGGACGCGGGTCCGGCCGCGAGATCGTCCCCGGTATAGATCGTCCGGGCGCCCGCGGCGAACTCTTTGACAGAGAGCCCCGCCTCGACGTCGATGACGGCCTCCGCGTCTCGCGTCACGATGAGGTCCGCGCGGTCGCCGAGGGCCTCGATTAGTCGACGGGCGTACACGACGCCGGAGGCTCCAGTGACGCCCAGCAGGATTCGGGACTCCGGGCCCACGCCGGCGGAAGAGGCTCGGCGTGCGGATGAAGGTTCCGCGCCGGGCTATCGCCGTACGGCCATGCCGACGAGGCCAGGAAGCGGTTCCTTGGCAGGTGCGTCATCTTCATCGCGGGAGGCGGCTGTAGGCGGCGGGGCGAAAAGAGTAACTTCTCTGGAGGAATTTCCGGGCGTGCCTCGCGTGCGCGTCCGTCGCGCGACCCTGAAGGACTTGGACCTCCTCGTCCGCCATCGGCGCGGGATGTGGGAGGCGGTCGCCGACCTGTCCGTGCGCGATCTCGACGCCGCAGACCGCGTGTACCGACGCTGGGCCCGGGCGCGCATCCGTTCCGGGCGGCTCGTTGCTTTCATCGTCGAGCAGGATGGCGTGGCGGTGGCGAGCGGCTGCGTGTGGATCATGGCGGTCCAGCCGAGACCGCTCTGGAAAGGCACCCGCGCCGCGTATCTCTTATCGATGTTCACTGAGCCGAGCCACCGCGGCCGAGGGCACGCGACACGGGTCGTCCGCGCCGCCGTCCGCTGGGCGAAAGCGCGGGGAATCGACGTGATGCTCCTCCACGCGTCTCGGTTCGGCGAGCCGATTTACCGGAAGGAAGGTTTCGAGCCAACCACGGAGATGCGGCGCTTTCTCTCCACGCAGCGCCGCCGACGCCTGCCGAACCCGTCTCCGGCCTCCCGGTAGTTTCCTCCGGTGGGAGCACGCAACCTTCGTGTGAGCGAGAATTCGTATTGCAAGCCATGGAAGCGGAGTGGTTTCGCCGTCGTTCGCTCCCCATAGCATGCCGGAGCTCCGAGTCTTGGCAGAGTGACGTTAACCAGTCAGAAAGGTCTCGGCGTCCCTGGAGGGACCCTTCCTCCGTTAATGCGGGCCGGTTGCCACACAGGGCCATGCTGCTGTTACGCCTTGGTAACGGACGTGATTGTGAGGTTCGACCTGTCCGTGCTCGGGCAGGGCCATCCGCCGTGGTCGGGCCCGTTCACCGAGCTGCTTCTCGTAATTTGAGAACCCAACGGTACGAAATACTGATTCTTTCCCGCGGAATCGCCGTTCACGTAAAACATCACGCTAGCGAAGCCATTTGCATTGCCCGTGTTGACCAGAGTGAATGTCCACCTGAATGTGTAGTAATATGGACCGAAGAGGCCGCAGCCCGACTGTGTGTATGCGGCGTCAGTCAAGGTGATCTTGGGCGTGGCTGCAGATTGCTGTGCGAGCGGGATTCCGAATCCCCAAGCCAATCCCACGATGACAACAGCAACTATGGCAATTACGACGTAGCGAGCAATGTGGCTCGGCCTCAGCGGCGCTCGTGGGACGTCGGGCGGCGGCGGTTGTTCGTACGGTGGCTCATAAGGTGGCTCCGAAGGTCCAGAAGGCTGCATCTCCTCCTCCGGAGTGTATCGCGACGCGGTGTACTCAATGGTTTCGGTCGTTTCGCGGCGAGGGAAAACGGCTCACAATCAAGCTGCACCACAAGACGGACCGAGCTTCGCTCTCGTGCCACGGTGGGAACGCATTCAAGACCTTGCGACCGAGTGCGGCAATGATGCTATGCGACAATTCCCCGCCCCAAGCCTTCATATACGACCTCGATTTATGAAGCCCGAATTCACCGAGTGTCGACGATGACGACCGCCTACGACGTGCCTCCCGCCCTCTTGATTGAGCGGCTGAAGGACCACCTGCAGAAGGAGGGCAAGATCAAGCCGCCGGAGTGGGCCGCGTTCGCCCGCACGGGGGTGCATACGGAGAAGGCGCCGACCCAGAGCGACTGGTGGTATCGGCGAGTCGCGGCGGTCCTCCGAAAAGTCTACCTCCGAGGGCCCGTCGGCACGACGCGCCTCGCGGCGGAGTTCGGCGGGCGCCGGGACGATGGCTCCGCCCCCTACCATCCGCGGCGCGGGTCGCGGTCGATCGCACGGGAGGCGATGCAGCAGCTCGAGTCGATGGGCCTGCTCGCGAAGACGGACAAGCGGGGCCGCTCGATCAGCCCCCAGGGCCGGAAACTCCTCGACGCCTTGTCCCACGAGATCCTGAAGGAGCTCGCCGTGACGATGCCGGAGCTGGCGAAGTACGCCGGAGGGCCCTGATCGATGTCGTTGGACGACGACGAGCTCGAGGCGATCCGCCGGAGGAAGCTGCAGGAACTGCAGCAGGCCCAGGTCCAAGCCGCGGCGGACCAGCAGTACCGGGACCAGATCCAGGCCCAGCGACAGCAGATCATGCGGCAGATCCTGACGCCGGAGGCACGGGAGCGACTCGGCCGCATCGAGCTCGCCTATCCGGAGCTGAAGGAGAGCATCGAGAACCAGCTCATCGCGCTCGCCCAGAGCGGACGCGTGCAGCGCGCGATCGACGACGCGACGTTGCGGCAGATCCTGGAGCGCGTGATCCCGCGGAAGCGGGACATCAAGATCGAGAGGCGCTGACGATGGCCCGCAACAAGCCGTACGCAAAGAAGCTGCGGCTCCTGAAAAAGGTGAAGGCGAACCGTCGCGTGCCCGCATGGGTGATCCAGCGGACGAAGCGGAACTTCACGCGGCATCCGAAGCGCCGCTCGTGGCGCCGCAACAAGCTGAAGGCGTGAGCCATGGCGGAGCAGGAAGAGGAACGCATCATGGTCGTGCCCCTCAGGGCCGCCTGGGCGGCCTCCCGGACGAAGCGCACGCCCCGGGCGATCAAGGCGATCCGGGAGCACGTGCAGCGGCACCTCAAGCCGGACCGCATCTTCATCGACGACGTGCTGAACGAATACCTATGGAAGCGGGGCCGCGAGCACCCGCCGCGCCGCATCCGCATCAAGGCGATCAAATTCGAGGACGGGTCCGCCGTCGTGAGTCTGCCGGAGGATTGAGGGACCTATTTGCTCCGCCGGCTCGACATCGCAGGGAACCCCTACATCGGAGTTTTCTGCGCGGCGAACGACGAGCTGCTCCTGGTCGCCCCCGACGTCCCGAAGTCCGCGATCCGCCGCATGGACGAGGCGCTCCAGACGACGCACGTCGTCACGTCCGTCGCCCACTCGACCGTCGTTGGTTCGCTCGTCGCGATGAACTCGAAGGGGATCCTCGCCTCCCCATTCATCGAAGAGGCCGAGCTCGATGCGATCGGGGACGCCGTGTATCCGCTCCCGCACCGGCTGAGCGCGGTGGGCAACAACATCCTGTCCAACGACCACGGCGCCGTCGTGCATCCGAACTATGACGACGAAGCGGTCGCATTCATCCACAAGTCGCTCGGCGTGCCGGTCGTACGCGGGACGATCGCCGGGATCAAGACGGTCGGCTCGGTTGCCGTCGCGACGAACAAGGGCGTCCTATGCCATCCGCATGCGCGACCTGGCGAGCTCGAACTCCTCAAGTCGACGCTCCAAGTCCCCGTGCACATCACGACGGCGAACTACGGCGCGGCGCAGGTCGGCGCGTCCATGGTCGCGAACGCGCACGGTGCGGTCGTCGGCTCCCGGACCACGCCGATTGAGCTCGGGCGAATCGAGGAAGGCCTCGGGTTGTTCTAGCTCACGGGTTCCTGATCGTCTGAGATTCTGTCACGTTCGCGGATGGTGGCCTTCGTTGGCCGCCTCTATGGTCGTATCGGGGAGAGGTCGGCGGATGTGAGAATCCGGACGGAGCTGCCACCACATTGGCTTCCGGTGCAAGGGCGGCGGTCCGCGGGTATGGAGTCGGAATGCGTCGCCTATCCTCGTGGATGAGTAGACTATCTGCCCTTGTGACCACCGGGCTTTGTGACAACAATCGTCCGACAAGTTTGATATATCAAGGGACGGGTAAGCAAGGCGTCCATGAAGACGCTCGTCCTCTGCGTGGATCGAGACGACGACATCGGGGCGAAGACGGGGCTCCGGGGTCCGATCGTCGGGCGCGATGCGAACTTGGCCGCGGCCATGCGGCTCGCGATCGCCGACCCGGAGGATTCCGACGTCAACGCGCTCTTCAGTGCGATTTCGATTTTCGACGGTTACTGGAGGGAGAATCCGGACGCCGAGATCGCGACGATCTGCGGCGATGTGCACGTCGGCACGGTGTCGGATATCGAGCTGACGCGGCAGCTCGATCAGATCCTCCGGGACCTCCGCCCGGAGCGCGTGTTCCTCGTGTCCGACGGTGCGGAGGACGAGGCGTTCGCCCCGATCATCAGCTCCCGGATCCGGGTCGACCACGTGCGTCGCGTGTACGTGCGGCAGACGCCCACGGCGGAGTCGCTCTACTACACGCTCGGGCGGCAACTGAAGAATCCGAGGGTGCGACGGAAGATCGTCGCCCCGCTGGGCTTCGTCCTGCTCTTGTTCGGGGCGATCTACTTGGCGTGGCCCACCGCGGCGGGGGGCTTGGCGCTGCTCCTGGCCGGCTTCTACCTGATCGTGATCTCGTTGCCCGTCAGCAGCTTCCGGGATGTCTTCGAGAAGGGCGGTCACTACTACCAGCGCGTGCGGGATTCCGTCGCCTCCGGAGAACTGGCGATTTTCTTCAACGTGTCCGCGCTCATCTTGATCCTCGTGGGCGTGTTCTTCGGCGCCGATCTCGCGAGTCGCTCGGGCGAGACGTCGTACGTGGCGAGGTTCCTCTCGTTCGTCTTCGGGTCGGTCTGGTTCTTCGTCATCGGCGCGCTGGCTTTCGAAGGCGGGAAGGTGATCGACGCCTACCTGAAGCGGCGCCGGGCGCCGGGTCACGCGCTCGCCGTCGCGGTCTCGTTCGTCGCGATGGGCCTCCTCGTCCTGGGGATGACCCAGATCCTGCAGACAATCTTCGCCGGGTACAACCCCGCCGCCTCGCTCCCCCTGATCTACTTGAGCATCGGGCTCGCCGTATTCCTGGTCGCGGTGACGGGTCTCTCGTACCGGAGCCGCGAGGAACGGAAAGATCGACCTGAGGACGGTTAGCGCCGCCGGGGTTCCGATGGACTTCGAGGCGTGGGAGCCGTTTTACGTCCAGATCTTGAAGGACTTCGGCTTTTCCCGGGACGCCGACGAGGCCGTCGCGGCCGAGCTGGACCGGATCTTGACGGGGACGCGCGCGGCGGACGCCGATCTGCGGCGCCTGATTCGGGGCAAGGAGGTGACGGTCGCCGGGAACGGCCCGAACGTCGAGGACGAAATCGCCGACGCCCAGGGGGTCCTCGTGGCCGCGGACGAGGCCACTTCGGTCGCGCTCGCGTCGGGGAGACTCCCGTCCGTCGTCGTCACGGACCTCGACGGGACCGTCTCGGACCAGGTGAAGGCGAACCAGGAGGGGACCGTCGCGGTCGTGCACGGCCATGGGGACAACGGGCCCGCCGTGCGGGAATGGGCCCCCCGTTTCTCCGGCCCGACGGTGGCGACCACGCAGTCGCGGCCCGCCGGCGGGCTCCGCAACTTCGGCGGCTTCACGGACGGCGACCGGGGGGTCTTCCTGGCGGACCATTTCGGCGCCCGGCGGATCCACCTCGTCGGGTTCGACTTCGAGCGTCCCAACGCGAAGGACACGGACCGCCGGATGAAGCAGCGGAAGCTCGACTGGGCGTACGTCCTGCTGAGCAGCCTGGACCGCGACGACCTCGCACTCTAGTCACGTCGACCCGCGGGCCTTCGCGGTCCGCCAGCTGAGGATCGGATCGCGGGCCGCCTGCACCTCATCGACGCGCGCCACCGACGTGTTGTGCGGCGCGCCGTGCAGGGTCTCGGGGCTCTCGCCGACGATCTTCGTGAGCGCGTCGACGAAGCCGTCGAGCGTCTCCATCGTCTCCGTCTCCGTGGGCTCGATCATCAACGCCTCCTCGACGAGGTGCGGGAAGTAGACGGTCGGCGGGTGGTATCCGAAGTCCATGAGCCGTTTCGCGAGGTCGACGGTCCGCACGCCGCTCGACGCGAGCTTCGCGGCGCTCGCGACGAACTCGTGCTTCCGCAGCCCGCCGAACGGCACGTCGAGCACGCCTTGCAGCCGGTGCCGCACGTAGTTCGCGTTCAGGACCGCGTGGTCCGAGACCTCCCGCAATCCGTCGGCGCCCATCCGCAGGATGTACGCGTACGCGCGCACGAGAAGGGCGAAGTTACCGTACCATGCGCGGACCTTCCCGATCGACTTCGGACGGTCGTAGTTCAGATGGTAGCCGCGCCCGTCGAGGCCGATGACCGGCACCGGGAGGAATGGCTCGAGCGGGCCGCGCACCCCGACGGGCCCGGCGCCGGGTCCGCCGCCGCCGTGCGGCGTCGTGAACGTCTTGTGGAGGTTGAAGTGCACGATGTCGAAGTTCATCTTCCCCGGGGAAGTCCGGCCGAGGATCGCGTTGAAGTTCGCTCCGTCGTAGTACAAGAGCCCGCCCGCGTCGTGCACGACCTCTGCGATGTCGAGGACGCGGTCCTCGAAAATGCCAAGCGTGTTCGGGTTCGTGAGCATGAACGCGAGCGTCTTCTCACCCGCAGCGGCCTCGAGCGCCTTCAGGTCGACGCGGCCGTCCTTCGAGGGGATTTCAACGATCTCGAAGCCGAGCATGCCGGCCGATGCGAAGTTCGTCCCGTGCGCCGTGTCCGGCAGGATGACTTGATGCCGCTCCTCCCCGCGGTCTCGGTGGTACGCCTGCGCGAGGAGGAGGCCCGTGTACTCGCCTTGCGCGCCGGCCGCCGGTTGGAGCGTGACCGCGTCCATGCCTGCGATCCGCGCGAGCATGTCCTGCAGCTCGTAGAGGAGGCGGAGCGCCCCCTGCATCGTCGCCTCGTCTTGGTCCGGGTGCATCCGCGCGACGGCCGGGAGGGCCGCGAGCTCTTCCGTGAACTTCGGGTTGAACTTCATCGTGCACGAACCGAGCGGATAGAAGCCCGTGTCGATCCCGAAGTTCATCTGCGACAACCGGGTGTAATGCCGCACGACCTCATGTTCGGGGAGGTTCGGAATCCCGAGCCGCTCTCGGCGGAGGTTCGGCGGGACCAGGTCGGCGACGTCGACCCGATCGTCCGGGGCGGACCGCTTCTCGAGGAGGAGGGGCTCGTCCCAGTAGGCTTGCCGGAAGCTCACGCGACCGCCTCCAGGGCCTGGAGCAGGCGGTTTACGTCGTCCGCCTTTTGCCGTTCCGTCGTCGCGAACAGCGCGGAGTCGCTCAGCTCGGGGAGTTGCCGGGCGAGCGACAGCCCGCCATGGACGCCACGGGCCAAGAGGCCCCGGTGGACGGCCGAGTAGTCCCCCTTGTACCGCACGACGAATTCGTTGAAGTGCGCCCCGTTGAACACCGGCGCGGTGAAGCCCGAGATCTTGTCGATCGACGCGGCGAGCTCCTTCGCCCGGCGGATGTTCTCCGCCGCGAGCCGTCGCAGGCCGTTCGAACCTTGGACCGCTACGAACGCCGCTGCCGCGACGGCCAAGAGCGACTCGTTCGTGCAGATGTTCGACATCGCCTTCTCTCGTCGGATGTGCTGCTCCCGCGTCTGGAGAGTCATGCAGAACGCGCGGTGGCCTTTCACGTCGCGCGTGAGGCCGATCACCCGGCCCGGCATCTTCCGCACGTGCTCCTGCCGGCACGCGAAGATTCCGAGGAGGGGACCGCCGCAATTCACCGCGGTGCCGAGGGACTGGCCTTCTCCGATCACGATGTCCGCGCCGAAGTCTCCCGGAGGCCGAACGACCGCTTGCGCGATCGGATTGACGCCGACGACGAATACGGCTCCGGTGAGGGCGCGGATCTCCGCGAGCTGCTCCTCGAATCGCCCGAGGAAGTTCGGATTCTCCACGTATACGCCGCACACGGCGGGGGAGAGCGCCGCCTCCAGCTTCGTGAGGTCGAGCATGCCCGTCCCCCGGTCGTAGTCGACCTCGCGCGCCTCGACGCCCGTGCCGTTCAGGTAGTTCGCGAGGACGGCCTTGCGGTTGTGGCGCAATGCCCGCGGCACGAGGAACACGTTGCCGCCGTGGATGCGGTGCGCCATCCGCGCCGCTTCCCCGAGCGCGGTCGACGCGTCGTACATCGAGGTGTTCGCGGCGTCCATCCCGGTGAGTTCGCAAATCAGGCTCTGGTACTCCCAGAGCGCCTGAAGGAGGCCTTGGCTCAGCTCGGGCTGGTACGGCGTGTACGCGGTGTAGAACTCGGACCGCGACGTGATCGCGCGGACGCTCGCGGGGACGAAGTGGTCGTACAGGCCGCCGCCGAGGAACGTCGGCATCTCGGCCATCGTGCGGTTCGCGGACAGGAGGGAGGTCACGTGCCGGACGACGGTCAGTTCCGGGAGGCCGTCCGGAAGATCGATCTTCGGGATGCGGACGGCGGCGGGGATGTCCGCGAAGAGGTCATCGATGCGCTGCAAGCCCATCGCTTGGAGCATCTCGTCCTCATCGGAGGGCATGCGGGTTCCGCTGAGAGAGGTGCCTCCTTAAAGGGTTTGGCATCGAGTGCAGGTCACGGAGCCGCAGCGCTGAGTCGTGTGAAATCCCGGACGAGCCGTAGGCCGGAGCCGGCTTCGATGATCGCCGCGGACCCGAACCCGATCGAGTCCTTGTAGGTCTCCGACGGGCGGTCGCCCTTGAGTTCCGAGAGGACGAGGGAGAAGAGAGTGCCGTGACCTGATACCGCGACGACGCGGCCGGGGTTGTCCGAGCCGATCGACTCGAGGCACGTCCTCGCGCGGGTCACGGCCATGCCGAGGGATTCTTTCGAGGGCGGCAAGTAATCGAGGTCCGCCCATGCGCGGGTCTCGAGGGCCTTGAACTCCGGTTGCGAGATCCCGGATTCGTCCGGAGCCCATTCCTTGAGACACGGCCGCTTGAGGATCGGAATGTGGAACGATTCGGAGAGGACGATCGCGGTCTCGATGCTCCGGCGCAAGGGGCTCGTATAGACCCGAGTGGGCGGTGCGGTGGGCCATGCCGCCACGAGATCCTCGATCTGTCGGCGGCCTCGATCGGACAGGGGAGCTCGGTCGAAATTGGATGTGCCGAGAGGGCGCACGATTTCGCCATGACGCAGGAGGACGAGTGTCGCGTGCATAGGAATTCATCCGCCCGAAACGACTCCGATCACGCAGATCCGCTCCCCATCGCGGAGCGGTTCATCGATCGGGATTGGGATGTCGCCTCGGACGAGAAGGTGCGCGTCCGGCGGCAGCCGCAGAGCCTTCAGGAGATCCTCGCCGGTCGCATCCGACTCCAAGGCCACGGCGACCTCCGTTCGGCGGGGAACGAGCTCGGCGACGATTTGCACGACGCGGACCGAGGGCGGCGCCGGTCTTAAGCGTTCCTTCCTTCGCCTCCTGGTCGGAACGCTTATCCGAAGCATCGTTTTCCGGATGAACGACTGCCCAGGTCGCCTAGCCCGGTAGGGCGGCGGTCTCGAAAACCGCTGGGTTACCCCTCGCAGGTTCAAATCCTGCCCTGGGCGCT
>WNFX01000636.1_pt1 | contig 85421 bp, 76 predicted proteins | sample 5400111 | NCBI WGS metagenome assembly WNFX01 (sample SAMN13153363, study PRJNA577476) | soil metagenome | isolation source: 40 cm soil or saprolite under grassland replicate 1 | place: USA:California | collected 2016-06-15
AAGAGAAACCGCTTTTTCCCTGGCAAAAGCCGTGGTTCTCCTCTGTTTTTTCCTGGCGAACCGCCGTTTGGCCTTCTCAGCATCCTGTTTCTGCCCGTATCGCCTCCTATGCTTGTATTAGTTGGTCATTGTCAGGCGGGCGTCGTGGGGAGGGGGCGGCGTGCTGCTGCAAAAAGAGGACGCTTGCCCGATCAGGAGTAACGCTCTACCCATGCGCTAAAAATGGGCGCAGAGATGCGATACGTATCCTGCTCACGCAGAATCAAGTCCCGGCGCAGCAGCATATGCAGAGTGCTGCGTACCATTTTCTCCTCAAGCTGGCTCTGCTGTACAAGCTGTGCAAGTGTAGAACTGGAATGTTTCTGGAGCGCGAATAAGCATGTTTGCTGTTCAAGTGTCGTACGCTCCCATAAGTCCTGAAAGTAGGTATGCCACCAGCTATCCAGGACTTGGCCCATGGCCTCAGTCACATCAGGCGGTTCAGCCCAGTCACGATTATCTATATTTAACAAGTCGATGAGCTTGGAACACATGGCTTGTACTAGAAAAGGATGGCAGCCTGTGAGTCGCATAATCTCTTCTACCACTCCCTTATCGAAGATCTGTTCACTGGGATAGTCAGGCACCGGTCGAAGAATAAGGCGACGCGCTTCTGACTTATTAAGAAAACCCACTTTGAGTACCTGAGCATTGACAAAGTAGCCCGCCCAATCTCGTCCCATATCGCTCAGCCCATGTACGCCGCTAAAGAGCAAGGCTAAGCGAGGACGGTTCTGAATAACGCTGCGAAACCAGTCAAGTAAGAGTTTTAGATCGAGATAGTGAGCTTCTTTCGCCTCTTGCAATTTCTCGAACTCATCAAAAGTGAGCAAGACCGTCAGGTCGTCTTGTGCCAGGACATCTTCCAGTTCTCGCAACCATTCATCAAACAGGCGATAGGGTGCGGCAGCGTTTTCTCGATTGGCTTCGTATAAATACGCATACTCTAGTTTGCGTATTCTCATCCCTCTCTTTTGCATCACAGCGGCAATTTCTTCCGCGACGGTACTTAGAAAAGCCGCTGAATTCGATGAGATACCACGCAGTTGCAGATCATAATAGATGGGCAGATACCGCGCACTGAGCAGGCGGGGCAATTGATTCAACGTACTGGTCTTGCCCATGCGCCGTTCGCCCGTCAGAAAGAAGGTGGGACGATTCTTGCCTCTACTCAGTGCCTGTTCTAACTGTTGTGCTAGGTCCTGGCGACCAACAAAGCTGCTATCACCCAGTTTGAGCGATTGGCCGGAGACATACGGATTGTCGATGTTTCCCAGCAGGTTGGGCATATTCTTCAGCTTGCCCACTTCCTGTAAAGCAACGGTCATCCACTGCTTTACAATCGCTTGTAAACGCCGATTAAGCCTGACATCCTCAAAGGCTACATCGGGACGCACATTGTTCAGGCTAAGAATCATCTCGTCAAGGGCTTTCTGACGAGCTTGTCGGCTGATGGGGCTGCTACAGAGGGCAGCATTTCTACTCGCATCGCTCAAACTGGTCAGAGAGAGCAGCCAGCGTGTTCCTGGCTGTCTGACTTCTGGGAGCAGAATTTCGTTGAGCCTTTGGGTGGCCTGGGCAATCTCAGGCAGTGTGCGACGCTGTTCCAGATCGTCGATAGCAATGGCCAGCACGGCTTCCCTGGCCTCAACGATCTGCTGTGGCCGTTCCGCGAGGATGAAAGCAATCTCTTCAAGCGTGCGCTGCATATCTTGCCGGGCTGCGAGCAACAACATCTCCTGCAAGCGAGGAAGTGGAAGGAAAACGCGCTCATCCCAATAGAGCGAAGAGCGCTGCAGGTAGTGGAAAACTTCTGCTGGCCGCTTGCTGCTAGCTCTATAGGCCCACAGAGTGGAGAGGCTACTTATAGGGTAGAGAGGAAGACGATAGTAACTCAGCAGGTAACTTACAAGAAAGGTGATACCTGATACAAGGGCAATGAGGAGACCAAACGAGGTGTTATACTCAATAGCTTTTGCAAGCAGACCTCTACTTATGACTATAATATCGATAGCTCCGCCGGCAATGCCAATCGATCTGGCTACAGTGATGGCTCCTAGAAGATTCTCCGTTGTACGCCGAGCAAGGTTTCTTACAATGCTTCCTAGAGAAGCAACGGCGAACGCTCCCATGATAGCTCCGGCAAGACCTCCTAATGTATCTTCAGTGGCATGCGGCCCTGTAATGCCTTTCCCGCCTACCAAGATGAGCAAAAAGCTTCCCAGAAAAGCGAAGAAGAGACCAGCTATGCTCCCAATGGCACTACCGATAACACCGCCCACAATACTGCTGATCACACTACTTATGCTAAGACTTTGATTACTACTCACCGTAAGTCCAAAGATGAGACCAAATGAAATACCATAGATAATGCCAAATGCCAGTGAAACCCGTCCAGCCGTCTCCAGTTTGGTTCCCGTATCGACAAGAATGCCTGCCACCATACTGACAGTAAAGCTGAAGGCAATATTAGGAGCTGTGCCAATGATGAAGACACCGGCTAAGCCTGCTATAACACCTAGGGTAGTGCTCCAAATGCTATCGTGCAAAAAATACAGTATACCAGTCGCAAGAGGATGAAGGTAAAAAGTAGGATAGATGAAGTTCAGCACGAGTCGGGCGATCAGCGTAATGGGAAAACTGCAAAGAAACATTGGCAATACCAAGCGTAGCATCACTATAAAGCGAGGGATAAGCCCTTCTGCTTCAATGTCTCTTCTGAACCTCTTTGGTTGGAAGAGATAATAAAAAAGCCAGATAAAAGGTTCTTGCAGCACAAAGTGCCACCAGCGTTTCATCTGTTGCATTTAACCAATGACTCCCTGGTACTTCTCCTCTAATCTTACCTGAAACTCCTGCCAGTAGTTGGGGTCAGCTGGTAGATAGGGATAGAGAGGCTCTCGTTCCGACAGTATTTTATCTTCCTCAATCATTTGCCCGACCAGTTGCAGGCGCAAAGGGGGCCATTGCTCTCTGCCTTCCTTCTCCTGCCCGAATTTTAGCAGGTAAGCATACTCCTGTGCTGTAAAGCCTGCCTGTTTACTTTTGGCCTGAGCAAAGGCTTCGGCCTCTCTGCGAATAAACGGTTTAAGCGTGATTTGCTCGAAGACATTGAAAAATGGGCTGGTTTCACCGCTTTTGCCTACTTTCTGCGCGATGACGTTCACCAATGGCTGCCTGCTGGCAATCACCATGCACAGGCCAATGTTGGTCATGGCCCGCAGATTTTCGAGCAGGCTCATATGGAAACCAGCTTTGTCGCAGAGACCCTCAAACTCATCGATGCACAGAACAAGCGTCTCTTTTTTCGCGGACGACTCTTTCACAGTCTTTTCCAGGAGAGTCAGGTGCTCATTGGTCGTAGCGCCATCCGGTGAAGAGATAGACAAGGCTGAGAGCATGCTGGCCGTAAAATCGCGCAGGGTATCGCAACTGGGCATAGTGGCATCAATGTATCCAATACGGTAGCTTGGATCAAGCTGTGTAGAAGCCACCAGTTGCAGATAGCTTAGGAGCCATGTTTTGCCGATCCTCCGTTGGCCGATAATTGATATCGATGAGCGTAAACGCAGACGTCGCAACAACGGTATCCATTCTCCCCTCCGGCCATAAAATTCTGTAGCATCAGTTAATGATGTATTAAAACGAAATACGGAAGCGATCTCAGCATGTATATCTTTTTGCGGTGATACATATGGTGCTTCCGTCGATGTGCCGCTACCGTCAACTGGCAGTTGCACATCAGGAGATATTTCAGGAGGCAGAGGGAAAAGCTCCCGTGGAGGCTTACCGAAAAGCTCACACAGCTTTCTACGAAAGTAGGGAGTAGGAGAAGTATATCCCAATTCCCAGCGACTGATATTCGTAGCCGTAGAATCTATCTTCTCCGCCAGCTCTTCCTGGCTCAAAGAGCGATTGATCCGTTCGTGCCTCAAACGCTGACCAGAGGCCACTTTATCGAGCTTTTCCACAACATTGACCCCTTTAGGCTGCAATCCTCTTTTCTAGAAATGAGCACTATACAGAAATGTTACTATGGTGGCAAGTATTATCGCTTCTCGAAGTTATTGTACTATCGGCTGTGCTTTTTCCTACTGTAACCCTAAAGTGGGAGTTGTTGCCAGTGTAATACAGAGATATGCAGCAACTTTCGAAGGGTGTAGAAAAAAGCCCTATGCCTCTAGACTCTTTGCTCTAACCATGTTATCATGACACCAACGTCGTATCTAAACAATAAGAGAGGTGGAGGTATGCACTTTAATCTCATCCAATGGCTGTTTACTGACCCACAGACTGCTGGAAGCAATGCGGGACTAAGCCATGCTGAGGCGTTCCATTTCTATATCCCATGGATAGTCTTTTGCTGTCTGGGTATCTTGATCGCCTTCTACTATTCCGTTGAGGGTCGCAAACGCTTTGTCAAGAGCAAACCCCTCGTCAAATATATGCTGGACCGCTATCTGGGTTGGCTAACCATCATCTGTGTAGTCGCCTTCCCAATAATCTTCTCACGTGCGTACCTGGATGGGTACTTCTTTGCGTGGCGTATCTGGCGCTATCTCTGGTTGGCTGGTTTACTGGCATGGGCCATTACCTGGATCGTCTACCTTGTGCGTAAATATCCCAAGGAACGCGCCAACTATATCGCCTATCAGAATCGCCAGCAGTACATGCCTAAGAGCAATAAGCGTAAAACGGCTTCGTCGCGGTAAAGGTGGGCCATCCTGAACATTTGATAATAGAACGCGGCTCGCGTAGGGGTGGGCCCTTGTGGCCGCCCGCTCAGCATGAGGAGCATCGATGGCAGCACATCCACGAGGCACGGCGGGCAGCCACAAGGGCCCCCACACCGCTCCACCCGAGCCCCTGCCCCTACGCGATTCGCCTCGCCATTGCAAAAAGCCTACCCCTGTAGGCCTCTCAAGGGTAGGTTTTTGCCATGGCGAGAGGCATCGCGGAGGGGCAGGAGCGGCGTGGGGTGGGGTAGGGGCCCTGGTGGCTGCCCGTCGTGCCTCGTGGAGAGTGGGCCCTTCCATCCCCCACGGGCGGTCACCAGCGCGAGGTGGCATCTCTGCTCCCCAAAAACCTACCCCTGAGAGCCCCTGTAGGCCCCACCGCCCCTCGGACGCGATAAATCACGTCCCTACAGTTGACAATTCAATGAACCAACCAATACCATCAACTGCCATCATTCTCGCTGGTGGCTATAGTCGTCGTATGGGCCAGGATAAAGCCCTGTTGCCCCATCCTACTCATCGTTATCTCACTTTCGTTGAACATATGGTAGCTACTCTTGCTCCCCTGAGTTATGAAGTGCTGCTTGTGGTCCGTGATGAGGTGCAGGCGGCTCACTATACATTCTTGCGGGATGTTCGAGTTCTTACGGATCAGGTTCCGAACTTTGGCCCCTTAATGGGTCTTTATACCGGCATGAAAGCTATGTCTACCTCCCATGCATTGGTGGTTGCCGTGGATATGCCTTTCATTCAACCGTCCCTGATCTCATTTTTATTTTCGCAGATGGAAGGAGATAAGCTGCTCGTGCCTGTTGTTCAGTCTACACCCCAGGTACTGCTGGCGGTCTATCCACGCACAGTACTCCCTCTTATCGAAGCACGCTTGCAAGAGGGACGACGTGATCCGCGCAGCTTATTGGCTGTTGCCCCTGTTCGTTACATAGAAGAAGCGCAACTACGACAAGTTGATCCGCAGTTGCGCTCGTTTGTGAATGTGAATACGCCGGAGGAATTACGAGATGTTTTGTAGCCCTTCAGGCCTACTCCACTTGTTCGGCTCATCGAGGTTCCCGGATACACTCTTGTGGAGGTCAGGCCCCTCATCTAGCAGAATCACTCGATCTCCTCCACCGCCTCTGGGCCATCTCTTTGAGCGTCTGCTCAAAACCGCGCAGGGTTAGCCAGTTGCGGGTCTCACCTGTTACTACTACATCAACTTGTTGGAGTTGGGCGATGTTCTGTGCGCTGCTAAGTTGCATGGCTACTTTTAGCTCGGCTATGGTTGTCTCTAAGAGTTCACAGACCTTCTCGTAACTTTCACTGGCAGCCTTCAAGAAGGGAAATCCCATGCCAACCAGGGTAGCTCCCAAGGCCAACGCTCGTGCCACATCCAGACCGTTGCGCACCCCTCCTGTTGATATTAAGGGAAGCTGGGCCACACTAGCTTCGACAACACAGATAGGTGTAGCGATACCCCAATCCCGGTAGAGCAGGCCAATACTCATCGTCTGCTCATCGCCGCGCGACTGTGAACGGGCTGCTTCCATGGCGGACATGCTGCTGCCGCCTGCTCCGCCGACATCGATAGCTGCTACACCACAGGAGCGTAGCAAGAGAGCCTGCTCTCGGCAGACACCAGCTCCTGTCTCTTTAGCCATAACTGGAACGTTCAATGCGCCTGTCAGGGCTTTTAGCGCCGCAACTTCACCGACTGAACGGCGATCACCTTCTGGCTGTGCTGCCTCCTGTAAACTATTCATGTGTACGGCCAGCGCATTGGCTCCAATCATATCAATGGCCTGCTGTACCTGCTCTAGCTGAAAGGCAGGATGGCGTGCCTGGGTGATCAATTGGGGCGCACCGATATTGGCGATCAAGAAGGCATGAGGAGCATGTTCGCGTGTCACAGCATAGCTCCCGGCCATCTCTGGATTCACAATGGCGGCTCGCTGGCTACCGACACCGAGAGCTAGCCCGTACTCCTCGGCGGCCCGTGCTAAGTTGCGGTTAATCGAGGTAACATCAGGATGACCGCCGGTGAGCGAAGATATAAAGAGAGGATAGCGTAGTGTGCGGCCAAGAAAAGTTGCCGATGTGTCGATCTCATCCAGGTTTACCTCTGGCAAGGCCTGATGGACAAACTGAATATCGTGCCAGTTAGCACGCTGAGGTACTGAGATCCCCTGTTCCAGTGCGATATTCACATGCTCGATCTTCCTCTGCCTCACCTCGTCATTCATATAGTCATATTTCCTTTCAGCGTACTAGTCTAGACCTTCTGACACTCCCTTGCACATAGAATGCAGGGGGTTCTTGGTTCGACGAGCTGGCTTGCCCTCCTACTCTCTCGAGTAGGACAGTAGAGGCCAGCTCTCCCCAAGCGTTTCATGAGACAGGCTCATGGGTTTCCCTGTGCCCCAGGGTACCGATCACGCGCTTTTGCCAAGATATTGATGGCGGCATTTTCATCGCGGTCGAGCACCAACCCACACGAGGGACACACATGCGTCCGTGTTGAGAGCGTTTTCTTGACGCGTTCCCCACAACCAGAGCAATCTTGACTGGTGTACTGTGGGGCGACGGCGATGATCGGGACATCATGCATGATGCCATAGGCCTTCACCCAAGCAAGGAAGTGACCCCATGCCGCATCATGGATGCTCTTGGCGAGCTTATGATTCTTGACCAGGTTACGGATCTGCAGATGTTCGTAGGCAATCAAGTCGTGAGACGAGACGAGCGCGTTCGCCGTCTTGCGGGCGAAATCTTCACGTTGCCGTTGCACTTTCAGAGACGCTTTGGCCAGGTGCTGTCTGGCCTTTTTGCGGTTAGCGGATTTCTTCTTCTTGCGTGACACCTCTCGATGCAGGCGTTTGAGCTTCTTCTCGGCTTTGCGTCCGTGACGTGGGTTCTCAATGGTCTGGCCGTCGGAGTCAGTGTAGAAGACTTTCAAACCCATGTCGATGCCGACCACACTGCCGGTCTCGATATGTTCACACTTGCGTTCGGCCTGGACACCCAACTGTGCATAATATCCATCGGCGCGGCGCAGGAGGCGAACTCGCTTGATCTGCTTGACGGGGAAGGTTTCGATGTGCTGCCCGCAATTGCCGACTAGGCGCAGTTTGCCAATGCCGCAGCCATCGGTGAAGGTGATGTGGCGTCCATCGGGGTCTAGCTTCCAACCGGTTTGCTTATATTCCACGCTCCTATTGTCGTGCTGAAACTTGGGGTAGCCCTTCTTGCCAGGCTTGTGGTTGCGGCAATTCTCATAGAAGCGAGAGATGGCAGCCCAAGCACGGTCGCTACTGGTTTGACGAGCTTGGGAATTGAGACATGCGGCAAACGAGTACTCTTTGGCGAGGACAGCACAGTAGCACTGCAGGTCATTCTTGCTAATGTGGCGTCCGTCCATCCACAGGTGCAGGCACTTGTTGCGGATGAACTGCACCACGCGGATCGCTTCATCGATAGCGGCATATTGCTGCTTGTTGCCGTCGAGCTTGTACTCGTAGATGAGCATGAACTCTTGCCCTTTCTTGTATTCTTTGTTATACTATAGCACATAATAACGTTGTATGTCAAGCAATAAAGGTGTATATATGCCCAAAGCACGAACCAACATTTACATCACGGAACGGCAAAAGAGACAACTGGAAAAGCGCAGTCGAGACGAAGATTTACCGATGGCTGAAATCATCCGGCGGGCTCTTGATGCCTATCTGGCGTGGGATGACCCCACCTATCAGCCCCAAAAAGGAACGGCTTTTCATCCCCCGCATCAATGACGGGGCTTTCAAGCCCGATCACTGTAAAAACTAGTCTGCTTTTTCCTGTTTACCAGCAAGTAGACGAGGGGTATACCAAAAATGAGTAACGGTTGGTAGGCAGTAACTGCCGGAGCGTTCAAACTTAAGAGCGGATAGAGTAGTAGCGATGTGGCAGCCAGCAGTAGCAAGGCTATAGTGCGAGTATCAAGCGGTCGCAATCCCACCAGCCATAAAGCCCATAGGACGTACCATGGCCAGAACCAGCCCATCACCAGAACCAGATACCAGAAGAGGACGATACTCCAGCATACGAGTAGCACATCAAAGCCGGGCAAGATCATCTCTGGATCGAGAGAGACGCCGTGGCGCATGCTTCTAGGAGTTGTGGCGGCATGGCGTACCAGACCGAAGAGGCGCAGGTAAATCAGGGCGAAAATAAAAAGGGATGAGGCACGTAAGGTTACATCTGCTGCTGTAGTGGGCTGCATCACAGGTGGAAAGTGCGACCAGACATCTACTAATCCAAAGAGCCAGCGTACCGGCCCCGTCAGCAGTCCCACCGGTGAGTGTGCGAAATGGGCCATGTCTACGACTGAGGTGATGGCAAAGAACGTAGAGGGGCCGCGCCAGAAGGGGAGATAAATGGGAATAATCAATCCCTGTCCTACCAAAGTACGCCAGCAGAAACCCCAGAGAGCCGAGCCTACATGGTGCTCAGTACGTACGATGAACCAGGTGAATAAGGGGGCAATGAGTAGCACAATCAGATTCATACTAGTTGCCAGTCCCAGTAAGGTCATCACCGCCAACTCATACCACCGACCTTGCTTGTACACATAGAGCAGTATGGCCAGTAACAGGATGCTCAGCAACACTCCCTCGCTATGACCGCTTCCGGCAAGCTCGATGATCACGAGCGGATTCCAGGCATAGAGTAATGTCCCTAATAGTCGCCGTGATGGCGCGATCTTACTCAGAATAGCCCATATCAGTACACAATTGAGGAGATGGGCCAGTAAAGTAAGCCCCTTAAAGAGCAACAGTGTAATCACTGGGCTGTTGCCGAGGCTGACCAGCAGCGAGGCGATACATAGCCATAGTGGCCCATAAATATTGGGCGTGTAGCGACCGGTAATAACCCAGCGCAGATAAGGGTCGCCTGGAAATTGTATCGGTGCTGTATTGAGCGGATCAGCATGATACACTGCCAGGATACGCCCGGAGAAGATATAGGTGAAAACGTCATCCGAAAAGAGTACTGGCTGGAAAAGTAAGGTTAGCCCAAAAAGTACGGTACATCCTATGAGAACTGCTAACCATCGTCCCTGCTGGCCACTCAAGGGTATACGTCGGCTATGCCATACTCCCATGGTATAAATCCCGGTAGCCGCCAGCAAGGCTATGCCTAACAGGAGCGCATATGGCCAACTTTGCAGAGGAGCTGTACTGGCTGAAGGATGCAGCCCTCCAAAAAGGAACTGGAAAGGTAATAGTGTCCATGTCCAGGCCGTTGCTAGAGGTGTACTGCTCAGATGTAGCGACGGTACAGGCGTCAATGCCACAATCAGCAGGTAGAGCAGTTCAAGCAGACTGCCGTAGAGGAGTAAAGGCAGCAGACTTGGAGCATTCTTCGTCTTCTCAAATGGTCGCGTCCTGGTAATGATCCCAGGCTGCCGAGCCCGTAACGTACCAAAATAAGGGCGAATTGCCCTAGCTGTTTTCTTCTCTTTTTTTTTGCGTTCCTTATCCAGCGGTTTCGTCTCTGCCATGCTATTGCTATTCCTTAACCTACAGGCAATGCTGCTACGAAACTACGTCCCTGTTGTTTCCTGCAATCCCAGGCGTGCAAATGCTGTATTGACATACTTGACATAAAAATCGGTTTGTGTTAATTCTGCGAGTTCCTCGCGTGAAAGATATGTTGTGACCTCATGATCTTGGCTCAGTGCTTCCAGAAAGGCTGGGACTGCAATGGCTCCCTGACTGGCTTGCGCCCATACTTTTTGGGCATTGCGCTGCACTATCTTGTATGCTTCCTGACGACCGACTCCCTTATCGATCAAAGCCAGCAGAACATGTTGTGAGAAGATCAGTCCCCCTGTCATATGCAGATTCACGTGCATGCGTTCAGCATCCACCTGTAGCCCGCTCATAACCTTATTGAAAATATGAAGCATGTAGTGCAGCAAGGTACAGCCATCGGGAATAATGATACGCTCGCCTGAAGAGTGGCTGATATCGCGCTCATGCCAGAGGGCAACATTCTCCATCGCTGTCACGGCAAAGCCACGTAGCACTCGTGCCAGTCCGCAAATACGCTCACATAGCTCAGGGTTGCGCTTGTGGGGCATGGCCGACGAGCCCTGTTGACCAGATGCAAACGGTTCGAAGACCTCACTTAGCTCGGTGCGCTGCAAATGGCGGATCTCCTGGGCCATCTTTTCCAGCGAACTGCCCAGGAGGGCCAGCGTGGTCATGAAGTGGGCATGGCGATCACGTTGCACGATCTGGCTGGAAACGGGGGCCACTCCCAGCCCCATCTGTTCGCAGACAAACTCCTCGATCTGTGGCGGAACGGTGGCATGGGTGCCTACTGCTCCTGAGATTTTGCCCACGGTTACCTGTTCAAGAGCTGCTGCCAGCCGTGCCTGTCCCCGACGCAATTCATCGACCCATAGAGCGAGCTTCAGACCAAAGGTCATTGGTTCGGCGTGAATGCCGTGAGTACGCCCGACCATCAAGGTATACTTGTATTGCACTGCCGCCTGCTCGATCGTCTGTACCAGCGTTGCCAGCGACTTTGTCAGCACGCTGCCTGCCTCTTTCAATTGGGCAGCCAACCCGGTATCCAGCACGTCGGAGGATGTAAGGCCCAGATGAATAAAGCGACCTTCCTGTCCCAACTGTTCCTGAATCGAGCGCAGAAACGAAATTACGTCGTGATGGGTTTCCTGCTCAATTTCCTGCATGCGTTCGGCATTGTAACTGGCTTGGCGTATCTTCTCCATGGCTTCTTGTGGAATGACACCTTCACGCGCCCAACCCTCACACACCAGCAGTTCCACCTGCCACCACTTATCCGTTTTGGTGGCAGGTGACCATATCGCAGCCATTTCTGGCAAAGAATAGCGTTCAATCATCAGTAATCCTTGGTATCCTTTTCTGACGAAACAAGTGTGTTCTCGGTGTAGTGTATCACATTCGCTGTCTGAACTCACAAGTGGTATCATGACGAATAGGCTATATATACACTAGAGCAAAGGAGTACCCTATGCGTTCAGATATCGTTCCCGGAGCACGTTTTCCCGATTATGAATTAACCGATCACACCAGGACGCGCCGACGTCTGAGCGAGTTGCAGGGCAATGATCCTATGATTCTCGTGCTTTCACGTGGGCATTATTGCCCCAAAGATCATCAGCAACATCTTGCGCTGGCGGCTTTTTATCCTAAAATAGCTGTCGCTTATACGAAGATTGTCACAATCTCTACCGACAATATTTTGGAGTCGCACGAATTTCGCGATGCTGTCGGTGCTCAATGGACCTTTCTCTCAGATAGTGGACGTAAAGTACAGCAAGACCTGCAAATCCAGGAATACACAGACCCGCATCACAATCCTATGATTCCGCATACATTGGTGCTTGAACCGGGGCTGCTGATCTACAAAATCTACAACGGCTACTGGTTCTGGGGTCGCCCATCGCCTGAAGAATTATGGCAAGACCTGCGCGAAGTTACGCGTAAGATTCGACCAGACTGGGATCTCGCTGCACCAGGGCTACGCGAAAACTGGGAGGGCGATAAGACGATGCATTATCCGTATAAGCCTGCTAAATCTAGCTAAACGAGAGAGAAGAGGCTGTGCCTGGCTTGAACGTTCAAGCCAGGCACAGCCTCTTCTCTCTCAAATCAAATATGTATCTTACGCATGAGAGGTGGCAGTTTCGGATTGGTTCTCGGTAGAAGGAGCCGGCTCAGGCTGGCTAAGTACGCCCACTGTGACTCCTGCCGCGGCGGCAAGAACTGCCAGGACTATCAGCGGACGTGGTACACGGATGCCCAGAGCAGCGTCAAGTGAGAACTTTCCGGGGCCAGTAAGAGCTAGGGCCACAGTGCTAGCAATATTGGTCAAGGGGAGTTCAGCTCCTCCCTGAGTGGCCCAAATAGGTTTACCCCAGTGAACTTTAGCGGCGGCCATGCTCATTGCTGCTATCGAGGCGATAGGGCCGAGTGGGTAAAACAATCCAAGGGAGATAAGTGTGCCTCCTCCGAACTCAGAAAGTCCAGCTCCATAAGCCCATAAATTGCTAGGCTTTAAGCCTATTGATCCTAACCAACCGGTAGTGCCTTTCAAGCCAGGGCCACCGAACCAGCCAAACAATTTTTGTGAGCCATGACCAGCCAGCAGACCACCGATGGTCGCACGTAAAAGAAGTAATCCAAGATCGTTCAACATCTGTCCTTCTCCTGGGAAAATACTATCGCTGAATACACAGCATACTTTTTTTTAGTACGTTACTCAACTATGGAAAGTTTCAATCAAGAGCACTTCAATATCGTTGAAACCTGACTCTTTTTCGTGACGACTTGCGTGATACAAGGAAGACATTATATTGAGGAGGAGAAAAAGATGAGTAGTAATCAACCTTATCCACCTGATCCACGTAACTCAGTTTATAATGAGCCGACCGTAGCGAATAACGTGGTCAGATCATCGAATGATGGTGGTGCCTATGCTGAAAGCCAGTATCAGAGGCGGATGGACGCGATGGGGAGCCAGGTAGAGAGCCGCGAAGAGGTCGCTGAGGATAGAAATCTAAGCCGCGCCAATATGCGCTACTGGGTCACCACTGTGACTTACTTTGTGTTAGGCGTGCTGGAAGTCCTCTTGCTGCTGCGCTTTGTCTTCCGGCTGCTCGCTGCGAATCCGGACAACGGCTTTGTTTCGTTTCTGTACAATCTCAGCGGTGTGTTTGTGGCTCCTTTTAATGGAATTTTTGGCAACCCTACGCTGGGAAGTGCTAGTGTGTTTGAGTTGTCAACACTGGTAGCAATGCTGGTCTATGCCTTAATTGCATGGGGCATCGTAGCTCTAGGCCGGGTGATCTTTTCCCCTATGTTGCCGAGCCATCGGAGTACAACCACGACACGGCGTAGTGGGTATTAGCTTTGATAAAATGTTGCCAGCGCACCAGCCGTGCCGAAAAAATTGTCACATTCTGCCCCACGATACCAAAACGAGATGGGTAGCTTGTAATGAGCATTGTCGAGCAGATCACGCACCTTTTGCTGAAGCTGGGTCATCATGGCAAGGAGAGATGTGGGTGTGCTATACCATAGCTCGTGACGATTGCCATCCGCATCGTTCCAGGCAAGCTCTGGCGTTGTGGGGTCTGTGTTCACATCGGAGAGCAAAGGTTGGCTTGCTTTTTGTGCATTGACCTGTTGACAGGATTCGTCACCGACGATGTGCCAAGTGCTGCTGGTGTCTTTGCGCCATTCTCGACCATACAAAGGCAACTCCCAGATGGTTTTGGATAATGCTTGTGGTATAGTGTGCCATAAGTAGTCAAGTTGTTGTTCTAGCCACGGAATTGAAGTGATAGGACCAGGTCTGTTCAAAGTCAGATCGAGGTCTAGTGTCATGTCAACCAGAAAATCTATGTTACTGAGTAAGTGCCAATCCTGGAAATTGTTGTAGTAGTAAGCAATATCTGCTGATGGGGTATCACCAACTTTCGGCAGCAATGTGAGACCGCAAAGCAGCCCTTTTTGATGTAAGGCAGACTGAAGTTCCTGCATAAACCTCCCAAACTTGGTGCGGATATCTGGATAATTCCATTTGACTGCTTCAAAGTCGATAATCACACCTGCATATCCGCCAGCGACTGTCCAGTTGACGATATTACAGATATAGGTTGTGGTTTGTGTTGTGCAGGGTACCTGCACCTGGGAAGACGCCTGATCAATATACTGAGCTAAGTCTTGCTCAGACCAGGAACTATCGACTCCCACGGTTAAGAGTGTCAGTATTCCCTGATTGCGAGCCTGCAGAAGCAAGGCATCCTTCTCACAGTCTTGAAAGCCTTGTACAAGATGTCCGTCGTTAGGATAAAGCCAGGCCGCAGAGTCATATGCGATAGTGGCATTCATCTGGCTACTATCATACGAAGTAGCTGCCCGACTGCATGTTTGGTTGAATACCCAGTCCATAACAGGGTACTTTGGATCGAGCAACTTCTTTGGCAATGCTAGCTGCCGTACTGGAGTTGGCGTTGAGCCTGATGAAGGAGTTAGCGGTACCAGCCTTTGTCCCGTATCATTGCCGTTGGTGCATGCTGTTAAAAGCAATACTATGAATATAGCAAATACTTGTCCGATGCGATGCTTCATTAGCCCTTCCGCAAGCCCCACTTTCAAAGCGGGGGTTCCTGACATGTTGCCACTTTCTTTTGTCCTGTTCTGCACTTTCTTAAAGGTAGTGTTTTGAGTATACCACATAAAAAGGTGGAAACATCCCAAAGACAACTCTTGCGTCCCATCATAAAGTACGTTAGTATATAGTAACTTAGAAATAACCTTGTTCGTAGCTACTACTTGAGTTCTTGTTCAATTGTACAAGATATGCATCTTTGATGCACGTAGTCTGATTTTAAGGAAGTATAGATCATGGACACACAAAACGAGACAGTTTACTTGAAGCAAGTTCCCCTCTTCGCTGACCTCGCTGATGAAGATATTCGCGCATTGATGACTATCGCACGCAAGCGCACCTTCCGCAGTGGTGAGGTCATTTTCCATCGTGATGATCCTGGTCAGGTTCTTTATGTCATTAAGGAAGGTAAGGTCAAAATTTATCTCATCAGCCCCGATGGGCAGGAAATCTCTCTCGTCGTCTTTGGTAAGGGCGAATGTTTTGGAGAATTTGCCATTCTGGATGACTTTCCTCGTTCCGCCAATGCTATCGCTCTCGAAAAAGTGGAGTGTTACACGCTGCAGAGGAGCGACTTCCATAACGCGATCATGAAAAACCCTAAGATTGCTATAGAGATACTGGAAGTTCTCACTAAACGCTTGCGTACCACGAATCAGATGGTTGAAGACCTCATCTTCCTTGATGTCTATGGACGTGTGGCCAAAAAGCTGTTAGAGTTGGCTGAGACGCATGGCACTCAGGTGGATGATGGTGTGCGTATCGACGTGCGTCTGACTCAACAAGACCTGGCTTCTATGGTCGGAGCTTCGCGTGAAAGCGTCAATAAGGTCATGGGCTACTTTACGGACAAGAAAATTATTAGCACCGATAAGCATAAGATTACCTTGCATCGCACTAGTGATCTGAAGCGGCGCATCTACTAATCTATCCTATCCAATAGGGTCATATGTTACTTCAAATTGACGCAATACGTTCCAAAAGAGAACCTATTGCGACGTTGTATGATGCTTTTTTAATGCTAAAGGGATTGGGTACTCTTGAAAAGAACAACGACACCAGTGGCGGAGCAAGCTATTCAGAAGAGTGATAGCCTCTCTGCCATAGATATAACGACACCAGTAGCTCACAATTTAGGTACAGCCGGTCGTATTCTGGCCTTAATTACGGCTATGCGTCCTCGCCAGTGGACGAAAAATCTTGCTCTCTTCGTTGGGCTGGTCTTTGCTCAAAAGCTATTCTCTTTTGCCTCTTTTGAGCGCACCACCCTAGCGTTCGCGGCCTTTTGTCTGGCCTCCAGCTTTACTTACCTGCTCAACGACCTGCTCGATCTGGAAAATGATCGCCAACATCCGGTGAAGTGTAAGCGCCCACTGGCCTGTGGCAGCTTGCCTATCTCGTGGGCTATCATTACTATGGGCGTTCTCTTGCTCTGCTGCATTGGTCTGACTGCCTCACTTTTTGCCATACCTGTTCAGTCTGATGTCTTTGCCAATCTCGGAGGGGTAAACCTACTTTTTACGGTAACTATCGTTACGTACCTGCTCTTGATGGTACTTTATAGCGTGCGTCTGAAACACGTTGTGCTGCTCGACGTATTCGTTATTGCCAGTGGCTTTGTCTTGCGTATTCTGGCCGGGGCTGTGGTCATTCCCGTCTCTATTTCGCCATGGCTCTACTTAGTCACCATCCTCCTCTCGCTCTTCCTAGCCCTCAACAAAAGGCGGCATGAGTTGATACTCCTCCAGGATCAAGCCAGCAATCACCGCCAGATTCTGAAAGAGTATAGCCTGCCTATGCTTGATCAGATGATCACGATTGTGACGGCTTCTACGCTCATGTCCTACAGTCTCTATACTTTTCAAGGACCAACGGGCAATCATCGTCTAATGTTGACGATCCCCTTTGTTCTCTATGGAATGTTCCGCTATCTCTACCTCGTGTATATGCATATGGAAGGTGGTAGTCCCGAAGAAGTCCTATTGCGTGACCGCCATATGCTGGGGACCGTTGTCTTATGTGTAGCCATTATTATTGCAGTCTTATACGTATTACCAAAGTAAGGAAGTAAGGGTTGTTCACTCGTCAAATACGTACTGGTATTGTATTTTCATTAATCCTGGCCTTCGTTGTGACTACTGCTATTGCTTTCTATGCTGATTTACCGCACATGCTCACAGCTCTGGTCAATTTTCGTTGGCAATACTTGCCGCTCATTCTGGGCCTGACGCTGTTTAACTATACCTGTCGCTTCTTCAAGTGGCAGTATTATCTTAAACGTCTGCAGGTAAGCTTGCCCTGGATCAAAAGTCTGCTCATCTTCCTCTCTGGCCTCTCTATGGCTATTACGCCCGGCAAGGTCGGCGAACTACTCAAATCCTATCTGCTTAAGCGTTCCACAGGCGCACCGATTAGCCATACATCGCCGGTCATTGTAGCGGAGCGTCTGAGCGATGGTATTGCCATGCTGCTCCTAGCTACTACTGGCCTGGTCCTTTACCGCTTTGGCTGGGAAATCCTGCTCTTTCTTTTGCTTGTCGGTCTGGCTGGTATCCTGCTCATCCAGAATCGGCGATTATCGCTTGCCATACTGAGCTTCGGCGAACGTCTGCCTTTGTTAGCACGCTTCGCCCATCTCGTACGAGCATTTTATGAAAGCTCGTACACTTTGCTACAGTGGCGACCACTGCTGCTGGCTATCTCTATCGGCTTTATCTCCTGGTCAGGCGAATGTGGTGCCATGTATTTTGTCTTTATCGGTTTGGGGATTGCACCCAGCCTGGACTTATTTATTAAGTCTACCTTCATCTTGGCCGTTTCATCACTTGTCGGCTCTGCCTCTGGCCTGCCCGGTGGATTGGGTACAGCCGATGGGAGTATGTTAGGCTTGACTCGTTTGCTCGTCACCACCTCAACCACTATAGGTGGAGCAGCGACACTGCTCATTCGCCTCTGCACCCTGTGGTTCGGTCTAGGGTTGGGGGTCATCTCTGTGCTGCTCTTTCGTGCTACGCAACATACAGATGGTTCTCGTGAGAGTGATGATGGTGAGGAGGAGGAACTTACATCCGATAATAATAATACAAACTTGCCCTTAAATGAACGCGACAACGGTTTAGAGCCAGCGTCGGCGGCTTCGGCGAGGACTGGAGACAAGACTTTATGAAGACACTTATTATCATTCCAACGTATAACGAATTGGACAATGTCCGACCTCTCTTGCAAGAGATATTTTCGTATGTCCCTAATATCGATATCTTGATTGTCGATGACAATTCACCCGACGGTACCGGCCAGCTTGCCGACGAGATCAGTGGCGAAAACCTGCATGTTCACGTTCTGCATCGCGCAGGTAAGCTCGGGCTTGGCACCGCATATATCGCTGGCTTCAAGTACGCTATCGAGCGCAACTATGACGCAGCCTTTGAAATGGATGCCGATTTCTCGCACGATCCTCGCTATTTGCCCGACTTTCTTGAGGCTATCGAGAACGCCGATCTAGTCATTGGCTCTCGCTATATCCCTGGTGGCGACACTCCCAACTGGTCTCTCTTGCGTCGCTTCATTAGTGCTGGTGGCAATCTTTTTGCCCGCTTTATGCTTGGTATTCCTGTCCATGACTGCACTGCTGGCTTCCGCTGCTATCGGCGCAAAGTCCTGGAAAGCATCGACCTCGACAGCATTCAGGCGCAAGGATATGCCTTCCAGGTGGAACTTGCCTACAGAACTACACGCCAGGGCTTCAAGGTTGTTGAAACCCCTATCGTTTTCATGGATCGGCGTGTTGGCAAGTCCAAAATGTCCTCTACAATCTTCTTTGAAGGTTTCCTCTGGGTGCTTCGCACTCGCTTTAGCAAACAGCCACCTACTCAGGTTGGTATTAAGTTGCAAGCTGGTGGAGAAGATCAGAATGTGTCGGCAGAGGAAATCTCACCGGTACGGTAGAAATAAAAAACGAGCTTGATGGGAAGAGACCCTCCGGCACTACACTGTTTGTAGTACCGGAGGGTCTCACTCTATCCAGTCTCATCTATCTACTATTTTCGCCGCTTCTTTCCACTCTTCCCTGAACGATACTCCGGCTGATGCTCATCGGGATCAGAACCATCTAGCCCATAGCGACGCCGCTGCGCCATACGCTGGCGATAGCGACGTTCGACATCACGTGGTGGTGCATTTAACTGCTTCATCAACTGGCCTGTAGTATGCGCTTCGCCGCCCTGCTGAGTCACTGCACGCTGCACCTCTCCATCGTTGCTATACATCTCCACCTCTCGTCCCGCATGGTGTGCCTCAGCGGCCAGACGTGCAATCACACTATCAGCCGTCTCACTATGACGCGAAAAAATGATACAGATACGCCGGTCATGGCTCACCTGTTCACTTGCCCCATCGCCATCAAAAACGACAATCACGCGGTGAGGCGTGTGACGATAACGGCTCACCAGTTGCGTAATCAACGCTTCGCGAGCTGCCGCCTGATTCCTCACCTCTACACTCGCAAATGAGGCACTATTCTTAATTACATTGTAGCCATCAACCAGAATATCGCGTCCCACATCCCTTGCTCCCTCTTACAGAGAATAATTTTCACCAGCCTGACGAACTAATGTAACTGGTGTATCACATACAGAAGATACGCTATCTCCTGCCGAATGTCAACATGCAACATCTGTACAATGAGTGCATTCGCTGGCACTGACGCCTCGGCCAGCACAATCAACACAATAATTGCTACCAATATGAGCGTCAATACTGTCGTGACCAGACGTTCGACAATCTTTAAGAAACTTGTACGCGGTCTATCTGTCTGTTTCTCCTCTTCCTCGAACTTCTGATCGACCCGTTTCTCAACTGGCGGCTTCTGCATAGTTACCCGCTCGGTCCTGAAGTTTCCACGTTTCTCAGGTTGCTCTTCTCTATGAAGAGCGGGTGGATGAGTTGCAGCCGGGGGGGGAACTGTTGGCCTTTGGAACATGCCGGTTGCCTGTGACAATTCAGCCTGAAACCGCCCCGGACGGACACATACGAGCAGAGGCGAGCCTGGCTTTTCTTGTATTCTGTTGTGTACCTGTGATATTGGTGGTAGCATTGTACCTTCAAGCTGTCTCACCTCTGACCGAAAAGGCAGATGGGCTTCCTGTGTGCAACTGCCACATATACCATGCACCTCATCCCAGCAGGCAGGGCAGGCGGCGCGACGACAACGAAAACAAAAATGGCACATGCCCATCAATGCCGACTCCAACACTACTGGCGGGGCATGCTTCAAATCCTCATGAGTTGGTGCAGGTGCATAACCAGCCTGACAAATTTCACAAAACACTACAGGTGGAGAAGCTATAGTAGGATGCTCATTAGCCGTGCGAAGCACCTGTTCTTCCGGCTGATGAGCAGAAGTAGATTGCATCATCAAAGATCTCCCAATATAGACTCAGAGCTATCGAGATAGATAGACCGAGCGGTAAAGAAAAAGCTTTTTTGTGTCAAAACAATAGTATAGATAATTCCCTTTTTATTATACTCAGGGGCCTCTAATCGACCGGACAAGTCTTGTCAGCCCCTCTCTTGAAAAGAAAAATGAAGCAAGTCTCAAAATTGGCAGCCAAAGGGCTTGACAGAAGGTCGCTCATTTGCTATTATCCTACTGGCAACAGGTGCAATTCTCAACAAAGCACCCCAGTAAGCAAACCAGGACCCATGGTGTAGCGGCCTAACATGCCTGCCTGTCACGCAGGAGATCGGGGGTTCGAATCCCCTTGGGTCCGCCGATCTATAGTATGATTTACTGTTAATAGTAAATCATACTATTTTTTGATCCTTGACGACCCCTTGACAAACCGCTTTTTTCCGTCTATACTAATGCCGTACGATGTTCAGTAAACGATAAGAGTTCGGAAAATGGTAAAAGGAAAGGCACGCGAACGCCGTCAGGCACGGACGCGCGAAGCGATTATTCAAGCAGCAGAGGAGATCGTTGAGGCTCGGGGACCAGATGCGCTGAGTATGCGTGATGTCGCAGAACTCATCGATTATAGCGCCTCCAATCTGTACGAGTACTTCGCAAACAAGGAAGAACTGCTTACTGCCGTGGCTAACGAGGCTCTTATGCGCCTGGGGACGCATGTCCGTCATAGCTCGACGGGTTTAGCGCCACGCGAACGCCTGCTGGCCTACGGCCGATCCTACCTGGAATTTGCTCGTACCCATTCCGAACTTTATTTGTTGACGTTTGGCCGCAAGTTGGCAGGCGGTATACAGACAGATATGGAGAAGGTTCCCTCATCGTACAACCTCTTGCTGCAACTTATCAAGGAGGGTATTGAGGCTCGTGCATTCGTATCCCGCCCAGACTTCGGTCTGCAAGAGATGGCCTTGGGCTGCTGGTCGCTTGTCCATGGCATAGCTATGCTACGCCTTACCATGCAAGATGTGCCGTGGGAAACCAATGCAGCGAGCGACCAGCAGATTCTAGATTGTTTTGTTGATGGAATGAGTACACACTAATTTTTTTGCGCATTACTGAACAGCGTTCTAAATTCGCCCACACCGAACTTTGAGCAGCACTTCCAGCAACAGCTATCCAAAACTGTGGCAGATGCATGGCTCGTCTCCACGAGTGAAGACCTGCGTTGGCCAGGGGTTGCACTCCGTGGCGCTCCTCCTAAGCTTGGTTTGGGCCTGTTACATCGCTACTTGGATCTCGTTCTCTATAGCGCAGTTGAAGACATGCAGATCACACAAGCGTATATGGGTGTGCTGGCGATGGTGAACCCACCTCTCTCGCTGATGAGACCACGAATGGTTGCTCGGGTCTTCTGGAGTGCGTTGAAGCGGATGGTGAAACGCTTGTCAACTCACGAGAACGAGACGTCGTTTGCCCTCTCACCTGAGGCGCTCCATCAATTGCATGCTCTGCCTGAGATGCATTACGAACAGATCTCCTAAGCGAGAAAAAGAAAGGAAGAACAGAATGGCGAAATGCGAGCGCACCTGCATATTCGTCATCCCTTCCTTCGCTTCTTTTTCTTTCCTCGCAGTTTCAATGGTGGCCGCTGTTGAAGTTGTGCTTGTCGTTGACGCTGCTCAGACAATAAGTGGGCAGCATACTGAGCGCGTGTGCCACTCGTATTTTTGAGGCCCTGCTCCTGGCAGTACTGGTCCAGTGCCTCCAGATCGACGATCACTTCAATCAGGTGCATGCCCAGCGCCGCCATTTTTTGCTTGGTTTCCTGCAACACCTGATGCCACTCTTGCCATGTCGCCTCCAGATCACTTGCGTCTTCTGCTGTGGCTAAGAGCCTGGGATATTGTTCTGGTAGGTATACGGCTACAGCTATTGGCATGTGGGCACTGCTCAATCCTCTGCTCATGGGAGTTCACCTCTTGTCTATTCACCAGAAAGTAGCGCGGTCATGACCGAATATCATTATACACCCAATTTCAAGATCATAGCGGACCTGCATCCAGAACGCGTTCGTCCATTTGCCTTCTAGTTTGGTTAGAAGTCCGCCAGAATCAATCCCACCAGACAAACAGCACATGATCATGCTCGCCGTCCACGTACACGAAGCGTGTTTCCTCATCTGTTCCCGCGACATCACCACAACTCAACTACCTATTAAGGATATGATAGAAATCGCGCGAAGAAAAGCACGGCTGCCAGGTCTAGCCATCTATGGTAAGATAGAACCACTACATGAGGTCTGCCCGTGTTTGCTGGTAGGGAATACGTTTCCGGAGAAACGCTTCTTCATCACAGGCTGGGTGCTACTTGCACCTGCTCGAAGAGCAGGAGGGTGGAATGCCTGGAGCGATCATACTCACTGTGAGACATTCTGCATGGCCCTGAGAAGGGATGAGAAGGACCCGGCCAACCCGGGTCAACGAGAGATAGATGTATGGCAAAAAAATCGAAGCGATCAAAACAACATCAGAAGGGTCTGACCTTCCCTCGGCTCCTGGAGCAGCAGGTTAGCCGTGCGCAACAACAGATGCTCCAGGGCGACTTTCCAGGCACTATCGACATCTGTGAACCTTTACTCACTTCCCTACCCAGGCGCTCATCTCTGCGCGCTGAGGTTCTCATTTTGCTGGGACTGGCCCATGGCATGCTGCACCATTACCAGGAAAGCTATGATCTGTTCACCGAAGCACTGGCTCTTGATCCTACGAATGCGGAGGTATGGTACAATCGTGGCTTGGCCTGTCGCTTTACGACACGCTTCGGCCAAGCCGTGCGCGATTTTGAGCACGCGGTTGCTCTCTCCGGGAATGATACTAGCGAACTGACCCGCAAGTTCGTCACCGAATTGGAGATCAGCCGCAAAGACCTTCAGGAGGCCATGGGGGAACACGAAACATCCATTACCCTGGAGCAATTCATCGAGCGCGAGGAACGCTTCATGCATGCGATGGACCTGATGCGGCAAAGCAAGTGGCAGGAGGGAGAACAGGCCTTCCGGCAGATCATCGAGAAGGGCGGTGGCTTACCGCAATACTGGGGAAATCTGGGCGTCAGTCTGATCATGCAAGCCCGCTATGAAGAGGCGGAAGCAGCCCTGCGACGTGCGCTTGAGATCGATCCCGACTACACCCTCGCGCGCACGAATCTGGAGAAAATACCCGATGTGCGACGAGCAGGTGGGCCTCTGGGTATCGAGCTCAGAGATCTGTCTCAGGTACAGGGTATCAAACAAGCGATCGCCTTTTCTGAGCAGGACCATAGCGGTTCATCCCCTACCACCCACACAACGATTGAGAAGGCTGGGAACGCCCTGAAGCGAACCGGGAAACCGCTTGGCAAACAACCACCGCGGTACCGTTTCTTTCTCAACCCCTATCAGGATGCGCGTTTCACGACCTGTCCTCAGTGCGGACTCAAGACCGGCCAGCGTAAATGCCCGCTGGTCATCCATATCCATTCCATGCCTACGCTCATCTTAGGCAAGACATGCCGTTACTGCGCCACCTGTGACCTGCTGATCGCTCATCAAGACCAGGTGGAAGAGCAGATCGCACTATATGTTGCCTCCTCTCACCTCGAGAGCACCGGCAACGACTATCTTGTCATGGGGACGCTGGATAGACCCGAGTGGAGAAAAGGGATGCAAGACCCGCTCTCCATGCAGGAAATGGTTGAGCATCTGCACGATTTCAAGGAAGTGGTTACCTTTCAGCGAGCGTATGTGTAGAAACAATATGACACCATCAAATCAAATATCCAAAGAATCCTTTGGAATCTTCTGCGCGGAAGCAACTGTCGTGTCTATATTCCGATATGAAAGTTTACATTTCTGAGACACGCTACTTCCATCCCGACGTAACGGTTACGTGCGATCCACGTGACCGGGGAAGAGTGCAAGCGATCCAATCTCCACGCCTCATTGTGGAAGTCCTTTCCCCGACCACAGAGCTCACAGTATGCACTACTCCTTACTTGCGAGCAACATGTTAAGAATGTTGAGTTCGTGTGACATAAAGAGATATTTGTCAGTGAACATTTTGCGTCGAGCTTCTCGCAGGTTAAAACTGCGGAAGACCACAAAAGGAAAATCGTCATAACTTTTACCTATAGGAAGCATACTATCGGCGGGGTAGAGGGTACGAATATAGGTAGAGAGGAGAGCACGAAATGAACCTCCTGAGCCTTCTTCGTCTTCAAGAGTACGCTCAAAGTATGCTTTCATTTCTTTGTGAGATACGAAGGCTAGGATAGGAATGGCATAATGTTGATCTATGTGGTCACTTTCTTGCTCATAGTATGATGTTTTCCCTACGGCGATTTTTTTAAGCTGTTCAAGGAAAACTTTCGCGTCTTTCAAGAGCATACGATCACTATCAGGATAACGTGTATCATAGCTCAGTTGCTCTATGGCATGGATGAGATCAAGCTCAAAGCCTTGCTCTGCGAGTATGTGTTCGATATCTATCCAATACGTTTCCTGAATTGTATGATTCTGGATGGGAACGATTAAAAGCTCACCAGTGATATAGGCTTGTTCCATGTGTGGCATGTCGAGCAAGTGATCAAAACCTTTGCGAACCGCTTCATGAAACGTGTGTGTGAAGGTCAAGATGAGAGGAATGTACGACTGTTTCATAGGTGTACCCTCTGCAGACTGCTGTGCTGGAAGCAAGCGAATCCGGGCCTTATTCAGCACATCCATTAGGCGGGTAGCAACAAAGTCAAGACGCTTGTCGTTCCAGTGGCGATGCGATAAATCTTGTAGATCTTTGATGAGTTTCCCTATCCTGGAAGTCAAGGAGTCTCCTGCTGCAAAAACAGATTTTCCCCCTATCGGGATCATCATAAATTGCTGATTCAGACCAATTTCGCCGCTTCCTGTGATGCGTGTCATGATTGAGGTTTTCAGAATAATGAGAACATTGAGCAGATGTAGCATACGCTCACGGACAGATAACACTCGATCTGTTTGACCTGTATACACAATACGCTCGGAAAGGTAGAAGGTTAGGGTCTTGTTTTCCTGATCAAGATTACCACCGCGTCCACGATAAATCACCTGGAGAATCTCCATGAGGTTCTGCTCCACTTCAAAATGTGGAATTTCGATCAGGATATGTTTCGCCCTTTTGAAGGATAAGCCACGACTGGCCGAGGCCGTCATGAAGACTACCTTCGTCGTATCCTGGTACTTTTCAATTGATTTTCTCTCTTCTTCTGAAATGTTCGCGTGAATTTCTAAGTAGTCTGTATCTCGTTGAAATGTGCCACGCAGTTGACGTACAGCTTGAATAAGCATGGCAAGGCGCTGTTTATCTTGAATGTATACGAGAAGTTGGGGAGCGTCAGGCTGATCGATGACTGATAGAACATCATGGATAATACGTTGTTGAATGTCATTATGAAGCTGCTTGCTTCGTTCAGTGTATGTTTCTGCATTGTATTCCAAAGCATCGACACCGATATTGTACGTGATCTGTAATGAGTGGGCAGGATAAGCATTCGTGTTGATGACGACAGCAGGCAGATGTTTAAATTGGAATTCTTGCCTGGAAAGCGGCACTGCTCTATGATGATTCGTGACGCGACGGAAATAAATTTTGTCCGGTTCGTAAGTTGTTTCGGACAGATGTTGTGTGATAATTTGAGGATCAACGATAGAGGCATCGGCGACGATAATTTTGGTATTGATTCCATATCCCAACGGTAGTAACTCAAACTTGTGTAGAAAGCTATGAATGCCCTCGATAAATTCGACGCCGCTTTCGTCACCGGTTACTTCGTCAATCATCACGAATATATGCTGAATACGGCGACCAATGTTTCGCATCTGGCTACCATTGACTCCTCTTCCCTTACTGTACGCACTCTGGAAAATCTTTTCGAGGTGGCGGAGAGTCGTGTTCGTACCCTGGTGCGTACGCTTCAACGATTGAATAGCTACAGTCGCGACAATTGCGTTGGAGAGTGGCTTATCTATAGCAGCATAGAGGCCACTGCACAGGCTATCGAGGACACCACTAATGCGTTCGCCTTTATCAATAAGCAAACCCTCTTGAATTTCTTCTAATTTCCGCTGGCTCCCTCGTTGTTTCTCTGCCTCTTCACTCTCGATGAAAATAAAATCAACTCCATGCTCGTGAAAACGATCTTGCCGCTTTTTTGAATAGTAGTGAACAGTGGGTTTGGCCTGATTACTACGAATAATTACTGAATTCGCGGTAAGGGCCAGCAGATCATCACATCGTAAACCGAAATCGTCTTCACGGAACTTTCTGATAATATCAAGGTTTACCTGTTTGCGTGGGCTGACATACAAGAAGAGAAACCCTTCACCTAGCATAGAACGCTCTTTTAAAAATTTGACGACAGCGGTCGTTTTACCGATACCGGGATTGCCTGTCAGAAAGAGGTATGGTACTGAACCCGCAAGTTCTTTTTTCGTCAGTTGCCCGTGAATGTATTGAATGCTTCGTCCCTCATACTCTTCCGGTTGCAGCAGACGACGTATCTCTGGATCGACGAGATCGGGCGCGAGAGGGGCCTGTGTATTGACGAAATTGTCAATGGTTTCCTTGTGCGTGAGCCACTGGACGCCATCGCTCTCATCAACAAGATGTATCAGTTTGTTCACAAATGTTTTACCTTCTTGAAAGGCTTTGGCGGCTGCCTTTGTGATTGTATCCAATACATGAGCGCGTTCATCATTGATTGCTTGTCCAGTCAGTGCCATTTTGTAGATTTCCGCACATGTTTCCAGCACAGCGAACTGCTCCTTTTTTGCGGATATCGTACTGATGCCACGATCAGTATAACCGACAACGTTAAAAACCACGTTGTCCTGCTCATTGAGAATCTTTTGCCGCTTGAGAAATTCATAGAAACTGTGAGCATAACTTGCTGCTTGAATAAGTTTCACGCTTTCCTTGTCATCGCGCTTAAAGGCGGTGAAATAATGACGTAGCTTGCCTGAAAGGACTTCCGGAGATGCAGTGTCTTTATCGGCATCAATACCTAGATTAGCGAACACACTTTTTGCACGCATGTAGTGAACATCAGTTGCCAGTATCTGACGTATTTTTTCAATGCTTGTAAGATCACCAGCATCCTCAAGTGATCGCAGAGCAAAGACCGAGACATCAATGCTGAGAATGCGCCAATTTTTGGCGTAGCGTAATAATAGCAAGAGATCAGCACGTAGGAAATTTCCCTTGCCGGTATATTCGCGGATATCCTCTTCTGTTAGTGAGACCGGATATCCCTGCGTTCGGAACTGCTCCATCAGTTCGTAAGCGGCTGTCCTCTCGTTTTTATGATATGTTTCAAGGCTGTTCTGACCATAAAAATTGCACTGCAAATAGACGATACTGCGTGGCTTAAGTGGCTTCTCATGACTGAATGACTCAATATACTCTCCAAAGAGGTTAAGTCCACCCAGATACCCACGTTGCAGCACAAAGAGTGTCCAGCGTTCGAGCGTCTCCTTATCCCAGGTACTGATTACGCCGCTCCGTTCGCAGAGCTTCGCATAGAGCGGTTGGAAGTGCAATGATGTAAGGTCTTGCTTGTAGAAGTCACCAAAATATGTTGTAATATCTGCGTGCTGGTGAATAGCCGCCAGCATTCCGGTGTTGAAACCGATTTCAAAGAGACGGCCCATATCCTCGGCAAACGTGTCATGTCTGTGATTTCCGGTAGTGTTTTGAGGTTGTTCTTTCATGGTTTGCTATCTCTTTTGCTAGTATTGTTCTTTATTTAGAACGGCCCGCACCAAGGTAAGAAAAGCTAACATATTAAAACGCACATTTGCTCGCATGTGGGAAAAAACAGCGATCTTGCCAACGGAAGTATCGCCAATAATACGTGTATATGGGTCGAGTTTGAAACCGAGGTCACGTGGTTTTTCGTAGCGTGAGAAGTGTAAGAGCGTGATGAAGTCAACCAAGTCGCCCTTGAGCGATTGAGGAATATTTTCGCTAAGGAGATCTGACCAGATGTATTGATCATAGGTTGGGTCGTTCTCGTAAACATTCACTAGGGTAGAATAGGACATGACGCCGTTATACACTGGTTGATTATTCACATTAATGCCACTGAACAAATTGAGAAAGATCAGCGAGCGTCTACTGGGGTCTAACGATACGTATGCTAATTCTCCAAGATCATCAATGTAGAGAGAATCCGCAGCTAATGCCTTCTTCTTACTACGCTGGTGATTAATGACGTAGTACCTGTCACAGAAGACGGGATATACTTTGATACCCATCCCAACGTCGCGCATGGCCTGAATTACTGTTCTGCTCATGAAAAAGAGGTCCTCAGTACTGTTCTTCTCGGAAATGTGCAAAGTTCTGCTGTATGGAGCGTGCGCAACAAAGAGAAAATGATGATATCCCTGAGCGTAATAGGTCTTGATTTGTGCAATAAGCGTTGCTGGCTGTTCATATATGAGATATGACGGTTGGTTAGCAGAGAAGGTTGAAAGCGTACCGACGCGAACATATCCATCTGGCAGTCTTTCGAGGCCTATCACTTCTCCATAGATAGTCGCTTGATAAGCATCAGGAGTTTTCTTATTCATGTCACATTTCCTGCTAGATATAACAATGATGGCAAGTTTATCAAGTTGACGACGTGGGAGTTGTGAGGATGGGTCTTGCAAGGATGGGGGAAGTTGGAAACGGCGTGGTAATGCTGAATAGAGCGAGTAGAGCGCGCTGTTAAGCTTATGAAGATCGTTTCCTTGAGCGAGCAATGTATTCAGGTGAAAGCCTTGCGAACTGGCAGTATAATCCTCAGCAAGAAGATGGGCGAGTACTTTAGAGAGAGCGTGTATAAATTCCTCTTGATCATACTTCTTATAGGGTTCGTCAGCCGCTTTTTGCTGAGTATGGAGGCAAATAATGGGGAAAAAGAGCTTGCGCTTTTCTACCCCTGTAATGCTATCGGCTAGCAGTTTGATGAAAACGTAAGCAAGAAGCTGGTAGGTGAAACGGTACACAAAAGCTCGCTCAGAATCTGGCGCAACGTTGGCGTGATGACGATAACAAAAAACAACGCGACTATTCTCCCGAAAAATATCTTTGTAGCTTGTCGGCGCATTATTATCGAAAGGAGCAAGAAAAATCGGTAAAACCTGTACTCCTTCTGTCTCATAAGTCATCGTAAATGTTTCGCGTGCATCGTCTCTTTCATAAAAATATAGCGGTTCAAATGTCAGGTGGAGGGGAAGCTTGCATAGAACGTCTTGGCTGGCACTTGCTCCTTCGACGGCAATGTATTTGAGTGCATCTTTTCCATCGTTCGCAAGGATAGCATCCTGGAAAAAAATGCTATGAGTAAGCATACTATTGATGTTGTTCACTAGGACATCTTTTTTCAAACTTAGAACAAGTGTTTGTTCGTAACGGCCAGGGCCAGCATTCGGGAGTTCGAGAAATTCCACCAGGGCATCTCTCAGTAGGGACAGACCCTTCGCTGTGGTCGAGGCGATCTTCTGTTGTAGTTGTCGTAATGCTTCATATTTGTCGCCATCGCTACCCTCACGAAACGGTTTGAGAATCTCCCGTTCGAAATCGGCGGTAGGATTATACCTGGAGTCATCCATCTGAACGAAGACAAAATAATACAGTAAGGCCACTTTTATGACACGCTCGTGAAAGTGCAGCTTTGATGTGGCTTCTGCTTCCCGTTGCTGGTATGCCGCGCTCCCTGGATCGAGCAAAGCAGCATAGTAGTCGAAGACTGATCGCCCGTTGCCACCATGTATCTGAACGAGTCCATTCAACTTGAGTTTAAGACCATTGACAAACGTCTTGGATCCTTGTACGTAGTCCGTACTTTCTCCAAGTGATCCCTCGATTTCTGTGATTATAGGGAGAGTATCAAACGCGTCGGAACGAGAGAACAGATCACGAAGGTTTAGCCTCGTTCCCTGATATGTCACTGCATAGTACCCATCACCCTCTCGCCCAATATAGTCGTTCACAAGACGAAGCCGTTCGATAAGATTCCTTAGTAATTTAAGGCCATCTAATTTTTTCTTGTCGCTTATCTTTCTCGCTCTCATCGCGTTATACAGGTATAACAGATATGATACTCTGGCACTACGCTGTATACGTGCAAGGGATTCTTGAATGAACATTTTACGTAATGTATAAAAGGGCGAGTTTTCCTTATTCGCCATAATCTGTAGAGTATCTCTGGCGTCTTCTATCTCTTCCTCATTTGCATGTTGAGTTTGCAAGTAGGTGCAAATTCCGTCAATGAGTTGCCGGTCAAAGTCTTTAATATCCTGAACTCGGATAGTAAGCTTATGTCCTTTCAATCGGGGCTCGTTTCCACTGTGCTTTGGTTGGATATGAAGACGCTGTTTCTCGAAAAGATTGTGTTTGTCCAACGTATACTTGAGTCCAGTCTTTGTCTTGGCGGAGAACGTGGGCGTTGAGAATGCAGCAATGGGCTTGAGCAGGCGAGGAATATATACTTGAATAGAACGATACTCAGGATGGGCGTTGAGAAGAGCTTTCTCAAAAGATGCACGCAGCTCTCGAAGAATCAACCCCTCTAACTGTTTGCTAAACGCTTCTTTCTTATCAGTTGTAGGCATGTGAATGGTCGCTTGTGTTGTGCCGTCTTTGTTCTCGAAAGGATACTTGTTGCTTGAGGCAAATTGCTGTGCCACAGCATCAGCAAGCTGATCAACATCGAATGTTACTGAATCAGTTCTGATAGTGAATAATTTCTCTGTCTTTTTCAAAGTACGCGCAATCGCCTCAAATATATTCAGGTAATCAACCGTGGAGAGATTGTCCAGCCCAACTTCTAAAGTACTCATAGATATTTTTGAGGTGATGTCTCCTTTTTGTAAAAGGAGACAAATGAACCTCACTATCCTTTCTCAATAGCAAGTAAGCAGAGAGGCTTTACGAGCAACAATATATTTCAACATGCATGGAGATTACCATATCTATTGGTATTTTCCAAGTAGCATAGTTATTTTCGGAAACATTAATTTATAGAACAAAGTTTCTATAAAAATATGTAGTTGAGTGTATCGACAAACCTGCACCTCAGGCTTTAGCTCCATCATCTTAAGCCGTCGAGCACGCATAACTGAGGCAACAATAGCGGCGGTGAGTACCACAGCGATCACTACCAAACGATCCATCTCTCCAATGCAGCATTCTCAGTTTCATTTCAGTGTATGCACAGTGTCATTTCACCCGGGGATGGTATGCTTACCAACGAGGCATGACAAAAGCTGGTCCAGGCTTCACACCTCTAGCGCTTCACTGCTGCTATTCTGGAACTCTAGGAGAAAGGAAGGAGCATATGCATGAGCTTCCAATTTTGATCAATATTACTATCGCGTTAGGGGTGGCCTTTGTGGGTGGACTCCTCGCCCAACGTCTAAAATTACCGGCACTGGTAGGCTATCTCCTAGCGGGGGTAGCCATCGGTCCCTTCACCCCCGGCTTCGTTGGAGACCCCTCCACTATCCGGCAACTTGCTGAACTGGGTATTATTTTTCTGCTATTTGGAGTTGGCCTGCATTTCTCGCTCAAGGACCTCTGGGCTGTGCGGGATCTTGCCCTGCCAGGGGTTCTACTCCAGCTAGTGATCACCACGCTGCTAGGTGTCCTCTTGACGCGCCTGTGGGGATGGTCGCTCGCTGGGGGAGTGCTTCTCGGACTTTCCATTGCTATTGCCAGTACGGTCGTCTTGCTGCGCAACCTGATGGATCAGGGCTTGCTCAATACCACGCATGGGCAGGCTGTGGTCGGTTGGCTGGTACTAGAAGATCTGGTCACCGTCCTTATCCTGGTGCTGCTCCCTGGACTTTCTCCAGAGAATACTGGAGCCATCTGGCAAACTGCTGGGCTCGCCCTGCTGAAAGCGATCGCGTTTGCTGCCCTGATGCTCATCGCTGGAACGCGACTTATTCCCTGGTTTTTGCTGCGTGTGGCACATCTGCATTCGCGGGAACTCTTCATTGTTGCCATCGTGGTGATCACGCTTGGAACGGCATTTGGGGCGGCTACTTTCTTTGAGGTATCCCTGGCTCTGGGTGCCTTCCTGGCAGGAGTAGTGTTGAGTGAATCCGCGCTCAGCCACCAGGTGGGGGCCGAGATGTTGCCGTTCCGGGAAACGTTCGCCGTACTGTTCTTCGTGTCGGTCGGGATGCTGATCAACCCGCTCGACCTGTTTGCTCATGCGGGTGAGGTGCTTGCGCTGACAGCGTTGATTGTCCTGGGTAAATCGCTGCTGACCGTTCTGTGCGGTGGGTTGCTGCCCCGACCGGCGCATACAACGCTGGTGATCGCTGCCGGACGTAGTCAGATCGGCGAATTCTCTTTTCTGCTAGGGCAAGCTGGTGTCATGCTCGGCCTACTAGCCCAGGAGCAATATTCGCTCCTGTTGGCGGCTGCAGTGCTCTCCATCACGGTCAATCCTTTCCTGTTCCGTACTCTTCCCTGGATCGAAGCCCGCTTGCGGAAGTTCCCCAGGTTCTGGTCGTGGTTGGATCGTCACGGTCCTGCTCAAGAACCAACTGCAGAACTGTCACGAGATCATGTGGTCGTGATTGGCTGTGGGCGAGTGGGTCAACAGGTTGTGCGTGTCCTCTCTCACCTGGGCATTCCACGGCTAGTCGTTGAACTGGATGCTGGACGCGTTGCAGAGCTTCAACGCCAGAAAGTGCCCACGTTGTATGGAGATGCAGCCAATTCAGAAATTCTCACCCACGCTCATTTAGAGCAGGCGAGAATGGTGGTAGTGACCTTGCCAGATGAATCAGCAGCAGAGATTGTAGTCGCCACGGTTCGCGATATGGTTCCTCATATGTCCATCATTGTGCGGGCGACGACGCAGGAGGGCGTCCGTCGCCTCTTTGAGCTAGGGGCCGATGCAGTCATCCATCCTGAACTGGAAGGTGGTCTAGAGATCATGAAGGAGACATTGATACGCCTGGACTATCCTGAAAGCGGCATCCAGCAGTATGCAGATGCCATTCGGCATGGGCACGATGGTCCCTCCACCTTCGCTGAGGCTGAACAACAAGTGTGCTCGCAAATGGAGACTCCACGCACCTAAAACAAGAGTGCATTTTGATAAAGATATAGCCGATCTCACGCACCGTGCGCATCAGTCGTGGCTCATCCTCAGACCCATCTCAGTAACTTTACAGGTTTAATTCATAAAACCATGATATGTTTCTATAGGTGTTAGGCTACGTAATGCTCATAGTGCTTGGAACCAGGTAGCTATGTATCTGGATCGATGTGTAAGTTGTAATATTTTCATATGGGCAGAGAGGAAGGAACGATGCCTAAGAAAGCAAGAGCTACAGGGAGAGAAGGGCGACGGAGTAAGCCAAAGACGCGAAAAAGCTTTGAACTGGTGCCCTCAGCCAGAACTTCTACACCAGAAGAGTGTCAAGAGACGAAAGCCCAGCAGAAAATACCGGTCAAATCGCCTGCAGTCACTAGTGCCATCACCCTTATTACGCAAGAGAAAGCGGAGGCAAGGGCGATAGCTGATCTCAAAGACAACACTTCTGCACGTATGGCGATGCAACGTCAGATTACCCGGAAAGTGCAACACCGGAAAGCGACTGCGCTTATGACAGCAGAAGACCTCGCGTATGTGAAGCGGGATCTGATCACTATTGCTATCTTGTCTTTGGGCATGATCGTCGTCATGATAGTGCTGTATGTTATCCTCGGCGATCGCTGGCCAGAAGCGTGATCCTAAGGAAGGAGAATTTCATGTATCATGTTCAGGTGCGTTTGCGTACATATCTTCAACGGCTTGGAGATCAGCATACGCGCTCTGTGGCCCAACTTCCGCGTTGGCGTCATCCACTGGTTGGCTATCTGGTTGGTCTCCTGCTGGTTGGTCTCGGTCTAGCAATGGGATTGGTGGAGACGCAATTGCTCTCCCCCTTCTCATTTCCAGGGGTTCCACTGCTTTTTGCCATCGTGCTTGTGGCTCTGTTTTGGGGTGTGGGGCCTGCCATCTTTGCTATTCTCTTAAGTCTGCTTGTCCTTGACTACTTGTATGTTCCCCCCTCTGGAACGCTTGGAGCATACAGCTGGGATGGCCTGTTGCAGTTGTTCATCTTTGCGGCGGCTGGCATTATAGTGGCTGTCCTTGCTACCCAGCGTGAGGCTGCTCGTCTAAGAGCGGTTATGGCTGAGCGTGAAGCGGTGCTCCGTGCTCGTCAACGTGAAGCGACCTTTGAGGCAATGAGCGATAGTGTTGTGGTGTACAACCACCAGGGGAAGGTGCTGCAAACCAATAAGGCTACTCGTCATCTCTTTGGTATTCCCTCATTACCAGTACAAGATCAGGTTCAGGGAGAACAAGAACTTTTGCTTCAAGCAATACAGCGCGATGAGCAAGGGCAGCTGCTACCAGAGAAACGGCAACCACTGTCTCGCCTCTTGAAAGGAGAAGTGTTCACAGGCACCAAGGCTGCCGATGTCCTGGTGAGTACACCCGATGGGCGTAAGGTAATGCTCAATATGAGTGGTGCACCGATACGGAGTGAAACAGGAGGCATCACGGGTGCTGTGCTCATCTATCGAGACGTTACAGAGCGACGCCGACTCGAACAACGGACCGCTCATGCCCTGCAAGCTCTCCTGGCTATGGCGCAGGTGCTCGTTCAGTTTCCAGAACGCCTACGCTCTGATGAGCAAGCATCTTCCTCTGTAGGGATAGCAGAACAGGTGGGGCAACACTTCGTAGAACTTACTGCGAGTGTCGTCGAGAGTATGCATGTGATCATGCTCGCGATCGAACCAGAGGAGGAGGTCATATCTCCTATCGCTTCCAAAGGCTTCACGTCTCAACAAGAGCAACAATGGAGAGAGCTTCTCGCCCATTCTCCCTACCTGTTGGATCACATAGGAGATGAGACGCTCGTGACTCAACTGAAGAATGATGACGTGTTGCTGCTCGATGGGATGTCCTTACCGTTGTACACGCATGTGCTTCCCTACTATGTGCGCACAGTGCTTGTGGCTCCGATTTGTGTAGAGAAGCGTCTCGTGGGCCTCCTTTGTGTCGATGATGGCAGCCGCGAACATATCTATACAGCATATGAGATGACACTTGTATACACTATCGCACAACTGGTGACACTCATTCTTGCACGCGCGCATCTCCAGCGCGAATGTGCAGAAGCACGAGCAAATGAACTTGCCTTACGTGAAGCGAACCGTCGCATGGAAGCATTTCTGAGCGTGATCTGTCATGAACTGAAGACACCGTTAACGATCATGAGAGGAAGCCTTCAGCTAGCTGAACGCAAAGTGAAGCGACTTGTTTCCATGGAAACACCTGTAGCTGATGAGCTGAGACGCTTTGCTCCAGTTCAAGCACTGTTGGAACGAGCGCAGAGTCAGATCGCTGTCCAGGATCGCCTGGTGAACGATCTCTTAGATGTCTCGCGCATTCAGGCACAGACCCTAAGGCTCTTGATGGTGTCCTGTAACCTTGTCTGTATTGTGCAAGAGGCAGTCGAAGACCAGCGACAAATCGTCCCTTCACGGACGCTTCGCCTGCAGATGTCTACTGAGCAAGAAGTGTCTGTCCTCGGCGATGCCAACCGGCTTGTGCAGGTAGTGACGAATTACATGACTAACGCACTGAAATACTCACCGCCTGATCGATCTGTCGATGTCTGTCTTCGCGTTGAAGGTCATATGGCTCATGTTGCCATAAGAGATGAGGGGCCAGGACTTCCTCCAAGTGAGTGTGAGCGGATTTGGGAACTCTTCTATCGTGCCCCTGGTATCGAGGTACAAAGCGAGTCTGGTATCTCTCATGTCGGACTCGGAGTGGGATTACATCTCTGTCGCACCATTATCGAGCAGCATGGTGGACAGGTGGGGGTGCAGAGTTCCCCAGGTAAGGGCTCCACGTTCTGGTTTACCTTGCCTCTTGAGAAGCAAGGTGGCAGAGACGAAGAGAATATGTAAGCCGAAGATCTTCGCCAAAACACAGAGAGGACAAAGTAAAAAGACATAACATCGTGTTTATTAGCCCACCTCTATGCCGACAGTGTCAATTGGGCCATCAATTGTGCGTGAGAATAGGCGGTGATGGAGCCTCCTTCGCCTTTGACCGGGTCAACCGTCCCATCGTTGTCTAAATCTACGCCATTCAAGGCGTGGTTGGAGACGGTGACGATTTCGGATACTTGGGCCGTATTATCAGGATTGTTGAGTAGGGCAAGTGCATCTTGATCGATGGTCGTTATCCAGTCTTGCATGTTATCCAGGCAAATGCCGACATGTTGGGCATGAGTACGAATGAGAGGCGTCGAGTCAGTTTGTGTTGCCGCAAGAGCGGCATGGGCCTTACCGTTGGCAATATAACCATTAGTGCCTAGCAAGCCATATCCATCGCCCGTGACTGTAATATTTTGAGCTGCGCATCGATTGTCAAGTGGCTGGTAATGCGCACCGCCTGTCCCCTCGGCAATATCAAGGATACTTTGGGCAACACAACGAATGGCAACACTATTATGACTGGGAGCGATACTTTGCAACAATTGGGCTGCTGCACTTAATTGTTGCGCCTGCGCTACCAATCCCACAAGTAGTCCGATGTTCCTGGGCGTATTAGGGAAACTGAAGAGTAAGTGCCTAATATGGACAAAAGCTTTGGGCGGAAACGTGGCAGAAAGAACTATCTGACCTGTCGGAATTGTTACTGTTCCCTGCTCAACGGTAACCTCTACTTTATTACCTTGCCCAAGCAGATTTGTGCCGGTATCCACAAAGTTCAAGGAGTAACTGCCATTCTGTAATTTCAATGTTCCCAGGGCAAGTACATGTTCGCTCTCGCTATTGACGAGCCAGGCGTCATACTGCGAACCTGCAGGAGCGGTTGACAGGCTATGAACGGTAATGCTAATGACATCGTTATGCCCGGCACCATTGGGACTATCACTAAAGTTGATGACGCCATTGGCATTGGCCGCTAGTGTCGTATTAGCAGGAGCGCTACTTTTCCCCGCGTACATATTTTTCAAGACTACACCTAGCGTACCACCTGCTATCACTAACAGGATGAGAGCAACAACCAGGACGATCAGCCTGACGTTCGTGCGCCTGAAAGGCGTTTGTGAGGCAGAGGGGCGCATAGCCAGTCCTTGCTGTTTATCGGATTGGCTTCCTTTAATTGGTGTACTTGACGGGACTGGGGCAAACCCTTCTCCTACATCTTTTGGGGTGTGCAAGGTCGAGCGTGGTGGATCATAGCTGGTATGATTAGCCGCTATCTTTTCCTTGTCAGCTTGTGAGTTATAAACGACGGTGGCACCCTGGGCTTGCAGTGGTGCCACCTGGTTACCACAATTGCCACAGAAAATGGCATTATCATCGAGTTGTGCATTACATTGTGGACATTGCATGGTCGATACTCTCCTTGCGGCTATATAAGCACTGCATGCTCTAGTAAACAGATGAGAATAACATACATCTTTTCTCTTCACAACGCAAGTATATCGCGCTTACAGTGTACAGCCGTCCGCAAGATTACCCATTTTTTTAACCCATGGCGCAGTAGCTATCCCATCACCTTGTCGTGACAATATGCAAAACATTCACCAGTAATTCCATCGTGGCATGATAGACAATCACCAGCAGTGCAAGACAGGCGAGGGTGATATGAATAATGCGCCAGGAGCGCATAATGAGATTGGCGCGGCTCTGCTTTTGCAGAGATTGTACCAGGGAAGCGCGAGCAGTGAGCGTTGCATAGGCGCGCTGAAAATCGCCCTGTTCAGTTGGTGTGAGCGTGGGTAACGTAGGTGGAATGCCACCGTTTCCTTCAAGTGCTTGCATATAAAAAGCTTTAAATGGCTCTGACTTGCCCGCGCTCAACCGCTCGATGGTGTATTCCAATTCCAGAACTTTTTCATCAATCACCCTTGAGATACCCGCGCCGTTGGTGCTGGCGTCTTGCGCGATTACCCGCGCTTGCCATGTGTCGAGCAGCCGTCCGATGATCCCACTTATAACAAGGAAGATCAGGGCAAGCAAGGCGCTCGTTCCCCAGTAGGATTGCGTGAAACAACTGGCGTTCTGACAATAATCGTGCAGAATATGCGCATAGTTCTCATGCAACATGGCTATGAGTACAGCGAGGATACCAAGCCAGGTGTGCATCCACAACCATTGACGCGCCATACCCGGCAAGCCGCGCACGAAACGACGACGCAGCGAATAGGTAGCAGTGGCTAAGACCAGCAAAAAAGCCAGGATACCAAAGCTGCGGAAGGGCTCATTGAATGGTCCTGGAAAACGCTGGGTGCTCATAGCCATGAGGTAGATAGCATAGACTACTATGTAGAGTACAAGCGAAGTCAGCAGCCATATCCACCATGCTTTGGTTGTAGGTGCTTTCCAGACGCGCCGTGATGATGATTTTGTCGCAACAGCCATATGAACTTTTCCTTATCATTAGTGAGTACGTCGTTGCAGGATATCTTCTGTTGAGCCGAAGAATTCTAGTGGACGTACGCGAATAGCTGCACCGGTGGGGCAGGCCTGTACACAGGCCTGATTATTATAGCCGGCGCACAGATCGCACTTAATCGCCACTTTTTTACGCATCTCTCCAAAGGCATCCGTTGGTTTATGTACATTGAGTGGGCCGGGAGCTGCCTGCGACATAGGTAACGATTTGCGCCCGCGCTCCTTGCCTGCGCCTTTCTTGAAGAAGTCGTTGAAGCGGCTCAAGGCACTTTGCGGTTCGCCAGGATCGTCAAGGGTCATAATCGAAATGTTGTCATAGGGACAGCGTTCAGCACAGATACCACAACCAATACAGCTTTCGGTGATGTAGACCTCCCCACTGGGCAAGCGGGCAATACCAGCGCGGCTACAGAGCATACATACCGGGTCCTGACATTGTCGGCAGGCGGTAGCAATACTAATGTTACCAACAACCATACCCTTACGATTCATGCGAGAGTGACCGTGGCGACGCGCACAGGCTTCCTCACATTCATCACAGTGAACACACTTATCAAGGTCGATCACCAGGACTTCTGTTCCTTCGATGACACCGCCGCCAACCAATGAGCGCAGCCCGGCACGTGCTTCGGCATCTGAAAGTGCGTTGACCATTTCAGTGTGCGTATGCGCCAGTGGATCAAAGATTCCTGTTTGTGCAGCGGCGGCGGCATCGCGATATTGCTGTGACCGTACATTGAAACGCTGTTGCACTTCGGGATAGTGAGCAAAGACATTCAGCAGCACCTGTCTTGGAACCTCGGCTACTCTGGTACGGGTAATAGCACTGACGGTGACAGCTTGCCCATCACCTAGCAGGTCAAGTCCGCCTGCAAAGTAGTCACCGCCCTGTCGATAGGCGATGATGCGTTCATCTGTTTTGTCGTGCCCTGTTCCCGCAGCCGTGCGCGGCAAGCCTGCGTATATCGGTGGCGGAGATACCCTGGAAGATTGCCATGCGCTTGAGAATGGCCTCGATCGATCGTGCATTGTTCAACTGCTCGAAAAACCGCCGTACGGGGGGAACCAGCTCCATCAAACGCTGCATCACCTGTTCCGGCACTTCCAGTACAATTGCCGCCGTTTGCGCACGAGCGGTAGCGTTGCGTTGCTGGCCTGTGAGCATTCCATGTTCACCCATATACTCGCCTCGTCGCAGGATAGCAACAGGTAACTCACGGCCATCTGCACCCGTCGATGAGAGTTCAAAACGTCCTTCGAGGATGAAGTACATCGAGCGGCTATACTCACCCTCGTGCATCAGCACAGCACCAGGTAACAGCGTCAAGAACTTCGAGGTTGCCGCCATATGCAGCAGGTAGTTCTCCTGTACGAGATGTGCATCGCTGAACATGGGCTGCTCACGCAAACGAGTGAGTAAGAGGGCCGGTGTCCAGCCTGGTGGGAGAAAATTCAGCACGCGCTTCATATCTACCGTGCCATCCCAGGAGACGCCTAGGCGCTGTTTGAGCGAGAGCATCAACAGGTCGCGATGGTTATTGACCGGGCAAACAGGCACGCAGGAGCCACACATGACACACTCATCAGTGAAACGCGCTACATGTGGAGCAACCTCATCAGAAATGGTGGCGCGATTAAGATCGGCAATATTGACCATCGACGACATCGGTATAGGACAGGCACGCATGCAGCGATCACAACCGATACACATATCGATCTCGAAACGGACCTCGTCCTCGGTCAAAGGTATCAGATTGGTACGATGTTCGATGCCTACAACCACAGGCGACTTTTTGGATGATGGTGTCTGCATGGAAACCTCCTACATTGCCACGTTCTCATGCTTCAATGGTGACCCACAGCTTGCGCAAAAGCGGGCTGTGGGCAGGTTCGTTGCGCCGCAAGAGGAACAGGTGTACGTTTTCTTCTCGACAGCAAGTGCGACACCTTGCGTCTCTACAAATTCCTCGGCAATGAACATGTAGAATATGATGATACTGCCAATCATGATGCGGTCTCCGTGTACGAGCAGATAGGGATTATCAATGTTTGTCTCGTTGACAATCACCCCGTTGCTACTGTGCAGATCACGAATGTAGAACCCGTCAGGAGCGTGAAGCACTTCAGCATGCAAGCGCGAAGCCGCTACTTCCGCGAGGACAATATCGTTCTTTTTATCGCGCCCCAGTGTGATACGTGCGCCTCGTTTGAGCGAAAAGACTTTGGGCGTTCCTCGCGTTATGACTACCAGCGCGGGCGTCTCTTTGAAAGATGCAACGACAGCAGCAGGAAGCGGTTGTGTAGCTCCCGGCAAGAGCAGAGAACCATCAGCATTAAGGACAGGCTGGCCTGTTGGTGGCGGTGTTTGAACAGCAACAGTCGGATCAAAGAAACCCGTTGCCATTTCATGCAACTTCGTCATGCCGACAGAGGTAGACGAGCCAGGTTGCTTGTCTGCCTGCCTGACCTGGAAAACGTAGGAAACCTTGCCGAAGCGTATCCTGTCATTCGCCTTGAGAGTATACACCTCTCCCCTTTGCAGGCCCCTGTCATTCACAAACGTTCCATTGGAACTGCTAAGGTCACGCAGCAGATATTGTCCATTGGCATAGACAATATCGGCATGGCGGCGTGAGATAGACGGATGATCAATGAGAAGAGTGGTACCAACCTGGCGACCTATAGTGAGAACTTTCGTCTGACTCAACAATGTTTCTACTAAGCCGGGTGCTCCAGGTTGTGCATCGGCAGTTACAGGTACAAGGAAGGCTTCCATGCGCGGTTGTGGTTTCAATCCCGTCACGCGGGTAGCGCCACTTCCCGCGTAGGCCGCCTGCTGAATTGCTCGCTCTCCCTGCCTGCTGACACCCAGTATGGGCGGCGGTACGCCCTGCTTATCCATCCAGTCATGCAGCTTGAAGTCATTAGCGAACAGGTGCGAGATGACAGGCGTAAGATTGACTTTGTGATCGATGGCACGCTTGAAAGCCAGGACTCCGGAGCGATCACCCAGAGCGAGCATTCCCACTGGTACGCCGTCTTTCAACACTACTTTGCGGTAGGTGTGTGGCAAGGGATTCGCCACAATTTCCTGGTAGCCCTGAGCATTACGCGGTATCTGTGTCAGCCCAATACAGGCGAAATCGAGACCATACAAGAAGGTGGCGTTATAAAAGGCAGTAGAGTTAAAGGGAGCATCGGTATCGAGCAGATCGAGCATACTATAGGCGGCGGCTCGCGCTTGTTGAATGGCGGGATACCATTGTCCGATAACACGCGTACGCCCGGTGAGGGTATCGGTTGTTTCGAGAACATCGCCAGCCGCATAAACATCTGGGGCGCTGGTACGCATAGCAGCATCTACTTTAACGCCGCGTCCACAGGGAATGCCACTGCTTTTGATAAAATCAATAATCGGTTCAACGCCGATGGCTATCAGCACCATATCACAGGTGATACGCTTGCCCCCAGTCGTCACCACGCCTGAGACCTGCCCATTTTTCCCGCTGATTTCAGCTATCTCCTCCTCGATGCGTACATCGACGCCGTCGCGGCGTTCCTGTTGAAGCACAAGATCAGAGGCGGTGGTATCCAGTACTTCTGACCAGAGGGTACGGCGGCGCAAGAGATGTGTGACATGATAGCCGCGATGTCGCAATGTCTCGATGGTTTCTAAAGCCAGTGTGCCGCTCCCGCTGACGACGATACGATGTGCCCTACTCAGGCGCTGCAGCACTGCCTGGTAATCGGCAACGGTGCGCAAGGTGGTGACACCCTCCAGGTCTAAACCTGGACAGGTGAGACGACTGGCACGCGCACCATTGGCAAGCAGTAAGCGATGATATCCAAGCTCGCGACCGCTTGCCAGCTGTACTGCGTGTTGCCCCGCCTGGATAGCTACCACGCGATCTGAGACAAAGCGAATGTGCCGGTTCTGATAAAAGCTGCTTGGACGTGCCCACAGTTTATCCTCACGCACACGTCCCGCCAAGTAATCTTTAAGTGCCGGGCGGTAGTAGACAGGAAACGGATCATCGGCGATGACGGTAATATCCGCTGCTGTATCCTCGTCGCGCAGAATTTCGGCGGCGGTTGCTCCCGCGATGCCATTGCCAATCACTACATACGAAAGTTGTTCAGGCATGCCTATGCTCCTAGTTCTCAGTGATAGTGCCATCCGCATTGACAGTAATATTGACGGGGGCCAGTGGGGACGGCGCAGGCCCTTGCACAACAGCAGCATTCTTCGCAGGATCAAAAACTGCCCCATGACAGGGACATTCAAGTAATTTATTCTGTGTATTGTAGTTTACAGCACAGCCAGCATGCGTACAAGTAGAATTGAAGGCCACAAAGCGATTGCTGGCAAGATGAATGAGAAGCCCTGGATTATCACTGCCCGCCAGCGCAAATGTTTTCGCACTGTTCAAGGGTAGATCTGAAGTATGAGCTAGAATATGCTTCCCCTGCCCGCTTGCTGTCGCAACCTGGCTAGCTGTAGCATGAGCAGCAGGCGTAGATGCAGGAGACGTGTTTCCAATCAGGTAGCGACTGCCAAACACTGTCGCTGCCACAATAGCTGCTGCCACACCGCCCCCTCCAGCCGCTATCAAGGTCAAGGCGCGACGACGAGACATAGTGGAACGATTTGCTGAAACGGAGGAGCTAAGCTTCACTTCCCTGCGCTTCTGTCTGCCCGCTTCACCTACACCCGCTACACTATGCTTCGATATCCCACTATCAGGCACATCCGTCCCGACAAAAAACGGTACCCGCTGCCTATCATTGGGAGCTAGCAGCGCATGATAGGCATTGGCCAGTTCTCCTGGTTGACGGTAGCGTTGCGTTGGTTCCTTGGCCATAGCCTTCATAAGCAGCCGATCAAGTTCTCCTGGAAGATCACTGCGCCATAATTTGAGTGACGGCACGGATGCTTGTAGATGCTGCTGAATAATCTCGGCACTGGTTTTGCCACGAAACACGCGGTGGCCTGTCAGCATGTAGTAGAGCACTGCTGCCAGGGCATAGACATCAGTGTAGGTATCGCAGGTCTGCCCAAGCAGCTGTTCCGGTGCCGGTGTACTGAACTCGTTCACACCGATGCCGCCCGCTGCTTTCGCATCATTCAGCACAGACAACTCGAGCATGCGTTTTACGCCAAAATCCGCGACAAGCAGCGCACCATCCTGTTTGATGAGGATATTCTCGACACTCAGACTGCCATGGAGTATGGCTCGTTCATGGGCATAGGTAAGCGCGGCGGTGATTTGATCCAGGTAGCGGCCGACAAGCAGTGCATCCAAAGGGATAGGCTGCGCATGCAAAGCTCTTGCCGCAATAAATGGTGAAACCAGGTAGGGCAGAGTAGCTCCCTGTATGTCGCCAGTGAGAGGATGCATACCATAATCGACTAGTGGCAAGATAGAGGGGTGTTCCAGTGAAGCAGCCTGGTTAGCCTCCTTCTGGAAACGTCCGAGGTAGACGATGCGCTCTTCTGGCGGCAACGCGGCAGATATGATCAGCATGCGTAGCCGGTAAAGCTTCCCTGCCTCGCTATCTCGTGCTATGAAAAGCGGGCCTATCGCCCCTATCTCGCCAAGTTTTTCCAGGCGGTACTTGCCCATTGTGGTCCCGATCAAACCCTCATATGATGAATGCGCAACCATTGTTTATGAGCTCCATGCATTACTGATATAGACACTCTCTGGTTACATTGCGAGATCATCATGGCCTTTATTCGGTCAGCATTATGTAACCTTTCTTAAGAAGTATACACCAAAAGCTCATGGAAATCATGTGCAAGATTACCCATTATCTAGTATAAAGGCATTACTCGACAAGAGCCCTTACAGAGAATATCCATACTCCCACCATGTGCTTTTCTCTCGATAAGAATCTTGTGAGCCTTTTGTGAGGGCTTCACCTTGATTTTGTGACAGCCCTGTGTGCTATCCATGCTACTCTCTTTATTAGATAGAGAAAACTATCATCCGTAGAGCGGGACTGCCTTTGCACGTATATCGTGCATCGATGATCGCTTTACGGGAAAGTGTCAGAAGGAGCATGACCATGACATCACCTATCATCACTCCAGAGAGTGCCTCCTTTGATCGTCTGATTCAAGCAGAGCAGGCGCGTATCACGGGCGGACTCTCTCCTGCTTCATTGATGCTGGCCTATCTTGATTGGCTGGTACATCTGAGCAACTCACCTGAAAAGCAGGCTACTCTTGTCGAGCAAGCTTGGTACAATGCTCTGCATTTGGCAACGTATGCCGCACATTGTGCTGATCCGCACACTCCGTGCTGTGTTGAACCCCGAGCCCAAGATCGCCGTTTCACAAGTACGGATTGGCAGTACTGGCCGTTCAATCTGATCTCGCAGGCTTTTCTCCTCGCTGAGCAATGGTGGCAAAATGCTACGACAGCTATCCCAGGTGTTTCTCGCCATCACGAGGAGGTTGTCTCCTTTACAGCACGCCAGTTCCTTGATATGATGGCCCCCTCCAATCTCCTCTTCACTAACCCCGAAGTGCTCCAGGCCACGCTCAAAGAGGAGGGAGCCAACCTGCTTCGCGGCACAAGTGAATTGCTGGAGGATTGGCAACGCATGCTTACTCACGCGAAGCCTGCCGGTGCAGAAAAGTTCGTGGTCGGCCAAGCGGTTGCGGTTACACCTGGCAAGGTTATCTATCGGAACCGCTTGATCGAGCTCATCCAATATACTCCGACGACGGAGACGGTCTATGCTGAACCAGTGCTGATTGTGCCTGCCTGGATTATGAAGTACTACATCCTGGATCTCTCCCCTCACAATTCGTTAGTGAAGTACCTCGTCGACCAAGGCCATACAGTGTTCCTGATCTCATGGAAGAATCCTGACTCAGAAGATCGAGATCTTGGTTTGGAGGATTACCGCACAATGAGCATCATGGCCGCACTCAAAGTAATCTCGACGATTTGTCCCGAGTACAAGGTGCATAGCGTAGGTTACTGCCTTGGCGGAACACTGCTTGCCATCGCTGCAGCAACGATGGCACGAGAACATGATGAGTGCTTGCAAAGCATAACCCTCTTTTCGGCCCAAACTGATTTCACCGAGGCAGGCGAACTTCTGCTCTTCATAGATGAAAGTCAGGTGACCTATCTGGAGAACCTGATGTGGGACCAGGGCTATCTGGATGCCACCCAAATGGCAGGTGCCTTCCAGCTGCTCCGTTCCAACGACCTGATCTGGTCGCGGATGATCCATGAATACCTGCTTGGGCAACCGGAATCCATGACCGACCTGATGGCCTGGAATGCAGATACGACAAGATTGCCGTACCGCATGCATTCTGAGTACCTGCGACAGCTTTTCCTGCACAACGATCTGTTTGAGGGACGCTACCAAGTGGAGGGCCGGGCCATCACCCTCAATGACATCCGTGTACCCATTTTCGCCGTGGGCACGGTGAGCGACCATGTCTCACCTTGGCGCTCCGTCTACAAGATCTCACTCCTCACCGACACTGATGTGACCTTTTTGCTGACCAGTGGCGGGCACAACGCTGGGATCGTGAGCGAGCCAGGCCATCCACACCGCAGCCACCAATATTCGACGCGACGGGCCGATGAGCCCTATATCGATCCCAACACATGGCAGGCAAGCACACCTTCTCACGAAGGCTCCTGGTGGCCAACGTGGCAGGCGTGGTTGGCGAATCGGTCAAGCGGGCGCATCGCGCCACCGCCTCTGGGTGCGCCGCAGTGCGGCTATCCGCGACTTGCCGACGCGCCCGGTACGTATGTCTTGCAACCGTAGCCCACAATCGGTGTTCGATAGAAGGAGTGTTTCCATGGATATGATCGAAAACCGGATCTTTGATGAGATTCAACTCGGCGAGACGGCAAGCTTGGTGCGCACCCTGAGCAGAGAGGATATCGAACTCTTCGCGATCATGTCGGGTGATGTGAACCCTGCCCACGTCGACGAGGAATATGCACGCAGCGACATGTTTCATAAGATCATCGCCCATGGAATGTGGGGCGCATCGCTGATCTCCACGCTCCGGGGACCAAATTGCCCGGTCCGGGCACGATCTATCTCGATCAGACGCCCCCTATCACATAGTCAATCTGGTCAAATGGAAACCAACTCTTCCCCGGAGTTATATTTAGCTGGCGTTTAAAGAAACTTTTTATGGCATCCCCTCCTAATGCTCCAACTGAGGAAAGCATCCCGAAGAGAATCGGATGAATGGTGGTATAGTCGATAAGGACGAAGTTTCTCACAAAAGGGACGTGCATATAAATAGCTATCTGGAGATAGACAGTCAAAACCCCGACCAGGATGCCACTGAACAGCCCACGTAGGGTCTTATGAGAACCAAATATTCTTCGACCACGGAAGGTTGCATAGCCATCAAGGGGGTAGGTAAAGGTTCTGAGCCACGGAAGCTTAGCGGCGAAAATTGGTGCCATGTTCGCCATTCCTGCAGGTAGAAAGAACCAGAAGACAAACAGCATAATTTGGATCATTTGCATCTCCATAGCTCTCCTCTCTTTTCTGATGGAACAATTCACTGTTCTGCTTCTCTCACCTCACACACGAATACCTTTCAGTGATATTGGAGGTGAAGCGTTCTAGCTAATACGAAGTTACGGTCAAGCACACAAGCTTGTGCGTGCTTGTTCGTATAAGCGAATACAAGCTTGTGTGTTTGATTGCAGCTTCGTATCAGTTGTTCATTGTCACTACGACGACGGTGTGGGCTGCACAGGATGATAGAACAGGTTCATGGGAATTTGTGTCAGTAACCACTTGTTGAAGTCAGTCTGTTCTTGGATGAGTTGTCCTCGTGCATACTCGATACGGTTGAAGGACCCTTCAATCTGCACCAGCACCGAGTGAGAGTTACTTCCCACCCCATAATCCGGGTAGCTCTCCACAGAAGAACATTTCTACCGTGGGCAGAGCGTAGACTTCGTAGAGTTTCCTCAAACCTGCATATCAGCATGCGGTATCTTTGCCTCACTAGCTTCATGTTCCATGTGTTGTGGTTCTACAATCAACACAGGTAGCCGGGTGCCACTAAGAACACGTTCCGTCACACTTCCCATAGCCCAACGCTGTAGACCTCCCCGTCCATGGGTGGAGAGTGCGATCACATCGCAGCCTCCGAACACCCCCGCGCCTTCTGCATCTTCACCGTTCTCTGCTACTCTGAGAATACTTATTGCCGCATCGCCGCCAAGAACAACAGACCAGGTAACCGCTACCTTGAGTTGAGCTGCCAGGCCTTCGTGTAGATGACCGGCTACGGACTGCAAGTACGTTTTGGCTTTATGTAAAATGCGCTCTTTGGTTTCGCTATCAAGCACCTCTCCTGGCAAGGTATCCAATTTCACAACGCGTACCAGATGTATGGCTCCCTGTCCGGGAGCGGCAAGTGCCGCAATCATGTTGATCGCCGGAACCAGAGCGGCCTTTGCTATCATCGAGCCATCCAGGGGGACGAGAACGCGTAGAGGACGTTCAATATACGGATAGAGAGCGGCTGTCGATCCTTCACGCTTGCGCAGGAGCAGGACCGGGACCGAAGAATGCCTTATCACTTTCTGAGCCACACTGCCCAAGAACCATCGCTTGAAGCCGGTACGCCCATGACTGGACAGAACAATCACGTCGATATGTTGCGCATCGGTCATCGCGAAAATCATTGGTGCCGCCCGCCCGGTATGGACCTCAAGTTGGGTGTGGATTCCTTCCAAAACATGGGAAGCTGCTATACCTTCCAGGTAACGCCGTGCATCAGCCTGATCTGCTTCTATCACTTCTTCTAATACATTCGTTGGCGTATAGATCATATACGCTGCACCGTTGCTATATTCAACTGGCGGACTCACGACACGTAACAGTATCACGCAACTTCCTGAGGCGCGTGCGAGACGGGCCGCTGTGGGAAGAGCTTGCTCTGCCAGTGCCGAACCGTCGAGGGGCACTAAAATGCGCTTAAACATGCTTGCACTCCTTTCTCTGTGTCTTGCAAGTCGTACCCGAATCCAGGTACTCTTTTTCTGATACAAGCATACTCTCCTCTCCTCACAACACGATCACAGTCAACCAAGTCTATCTCACAAGAGACTCACAGTATACTTATCTCAAGGGTAGGTGTGTACCCCAGTCTGCAAAAATTCTCCGCTTGCTCTTTTCCATTGAAACAGCAGAGCGAACGCTGCAAGGGTACGAGATCAGGGAGAAAGGGCGGATAATAGTTTCAATTCGAGGTACCCTCCAGTTGAAGGAAGCGCTCAAAGAGGTGAAAATGCCACATTGCGTGTACGAGTACTCCCCACAGCACTGAGGCACCACCAATGATGAGGTAATCAAAGACATCCAGCGCTTGAAGATTGAAGAATGCACGCAGCGGTGCTATGGCGAGGACGCATACCAGGCAAGCGAACAAGCCCAGGACCAGCAGCGTTGGAGGCCAGTTTCTGCGGTAACCATCCTGAGGCCATCTTGTTGGTGGCTGAACAAACAGGACCATGACCAACCCGCACAGCACCGCGAACACCGTGAGCGCCGTCTGTGCCAACGGTAACGCTCCTTCTCGATAGGGATTGCCTGGATGAGGGAGGGTCGCTACCGCAGGGAGGAGGACGGCGAGATAGACGCCAATGGCCACCAGGCAGAACGTCAAGGACGCTGGCAGCACGAAGCGCACGAGGGAGCGGATCAGGCCTTTCTCAGAGACGTGACCGGGACGTGCCCAATAGGCCAGTGCCAGCGCTGGCACGCCTACCGTCAAGAAGGTGAGAATGGACGTTTGCCTTGGCTGAAACGGAAAGCCGCCGATAAACGCAATAGAGATGAGTAACAGTGTCACGGACAGCACGCGTGTTAAAAAGAGCTTCAAGATGTCGTGCATCCCGTTGCGAATGCGTTGTCCTTCGCGAAACGCCGCAGGCAGCGAGGCAAACGTGTCCTTGAGCAACACCAGGTCGGCCACGCCGCGCGTGGCCTGGCTGCCACTCTGCATGGCAATGCCCAGGTTGGCCTGCTTGAGTGCCAGCACATCATTCACCCCGTCGCCGATCATAGCCACGTAATGGTCACGGCTGCGCAGTGCCTGGACCAGCCTCTCCTTTTGTTGGGGTGTGATGCGGCCAAAAATAGTCACCTCTTGCGCGACCTTGGCCAACTGCGTGGCATCCAAGGTCTCCAGTTCCACTCCTGAGACCGCCTTGACATCCGGTGCCAACCCTACCTGCTTTGCCAGGGCCGCCACAGTCTGGGGATGATCACCGGAGATCACTTTGATCTGCACCCCCACGTCGGTCAAGCGGGCAAGCGTTTCGTGTGCTTCCGGACGCAGGGTATCGCGTAAGCTCACCGCACCAAGCGGGGTGAGCCCGTGCGGGAGATGCGCCTCACCTTCTGGCGCTTGGAGCTGCGTCGGCTCAGGAAACCAGGCAAAGAGCAGGACCCGCATGCCCCGCGCTACCTGTTCCTCGAGGAAGGTTCCCAGGGGTGCATCAGCACGTAAGAACGGCTGAAGCAGTTCTGGCGCGCCCAGCACATAGACGCCTCGCAAGGTGTCATCATCGATGACCAGCGCACTCCACTTGCGCGCCGAGGAAAAGGGGATCTCTTCACGCACGTGGAGCGCGAGCCCGGCCTGCTCGGCACACGCAGTGCGAATCGCTGCACTGGTGGCATTGCTACTGGATGTCGTGGCAATATAGCTTCCGAGCACACGTCGGAATGTGGCTTCCTCCATGCCATATGGATGCAACGCTTCCACTGTAAGCGTATTAGCAGTCAGCGTCCCCGTTTTATCGGTACACAGCACATCGACATGGCTCAACGATTCGATCGCATTAAATTTTTGCACCAATGCGCCTTTGCCCGCCATGCGTACGGCTCCAAGTGCATAGGCTACGCTGATGGAGAGGAACAGGCCATTAGGCACGATGCCGATGATGACCATCGCCATGCGTACCGTCTCCACTATCGGGATCAGGCTCACGATTGAGGCGGCGATTAACAGCACCTCGAGGAAGAGGGCAACCAGCAGCAGGATGCGAATAATCAGACTGATATCGCGCTCGAGCGGCGTGTAGCTTGCGCGGTATGCACGCGCCCCCGCGGTCAATATTCCCGCGACGCTCTGGACGCCCACCTTTTCTGCCCGGTAGGATGCCTGACCCGCGACGCAGAAAGTCCCGGAATAGAGTCTGTCTCCCTCCTGCTTGGACACCAGGTTCGATTCGCCCGTCAGGAGCGACTCATCGACCTCGACACGACCGTCGCCGACGATTGGTCCATCAACGACGATTTGATCGCCAGGATGGAGCACCAGGATGTCATCCACGACAATCTCCCCCGGATCAATCTGTTGCTCACGGCCGTCACGCACGACCATGGCCTTTGGGCGTGTCAACAGGGCAATACGATCCAAGGTGCGCTTGGCCCGTACCTCCTGGATGAGGCTAATCACCAGGTTAAACGAGATCACGCCAATCGAGACAAGCGCATCCATGTACTGTCCCACAAGCACCAAGGCGAACCCGATGGAAAAGAGAATGATATTGACGAAGGTCAACACATTCTCCCGGAGAATCTGAGCATAGGATCGACTCGTGGCTGGAGGTAGCACGCTGCCTAACCCCTGTGCCCGCTGCTCTGCCACCTCGTCTGCTGTCAGACCCGATAGTAATTGACGTTGACTTTGAACGCTCATCTCGTGTTCTGCTTCCTTAGTCTAGACGGGACAGAACGCACCCAGAGAGGATTCAGCACGATGGGGCAAGGCATTCAGTCTGGAATCTTTACCTCTTCGCACACCTCATCACTTGGTGCAAACACCTTTCCAGTATGGAGTGTAATGTATGGACGTTACGAGGACATCACAAGAGTAGACCTCATTCTCACAGAGCCATCACAGGTAATCAGAAGTTCCAGAGGAAGGGTGGTGTGTTCAAACGCATACTAAGAGATGCTCTCAGGTGTATATAACTGTGATTTCCTTGTAACACAAGATGTGCCTATAACGAGAATGAGGCGAACTGCTAGCTGAGAAACTGTGACCTCTTCTTGAGAATAGGTTGTATTATTGTGAGTTCCCTATGATGTTCATGTTTTATGCTTTATGGGTAGCAGAGAAATTATCTCTTGCAGTAGTCTATTCAACATCACGACAGGTAGCTGGACTTAAAATGGCACCTGTTTAACACAAAAAGGTAAGTCTACCTGATGTTAGCTTCAAAGGAGATGACATATGAACTGCCAATGTACTCGGTGGGGTATAGTAATAGGCGAGAAGTACTTGTCCGCCTGTGAGGCACTTGATCTATTGCAATGGCTCTCTAAGCAACAGGATACTCTGTTGCGCGGAAGTCAGGAAGCGGTTCCATGGTCCTCAGTACAGCCTCTAAAGTCGCCTCAACAGGCAGAATGGAATATGGCCGATGAGGAAGAGATGAGAAGTGAAGATGAGCAGATAGCATGCTTCGAACTCTGAATACCAATACACGAATTAGCTGGATTACCTGCTCAGGGAAATCGTTGGAAAGAGTGCAACATAGCTACGGCGATGGCAGCAGGTGGTGATGGCTTAGTAGATGGAGTCATTCATTCAGTCGAAACCGATCACACGCACTCCTGCAGCACTTGGCCTCAGTTTTCGGAATGTGCGCTTTCACAGTCGTGAAGATCATATGCTGCTGCACGGCTGGTTCATCCCAGGCGTGCTTCTCAATGGACAACTGACCGTCCAGCGTACGCTCATCATGGTGCATGGAATGCATTCCGACCGGTCTGCGGAGGAACTTGGTCTCCTTGATCTCAGTGCGGCACTTGCATGTCGTGGCTTTGCCATTCTAGCTTTTGATATGCGAGGGCATGGTCAGTCATCCTGGGCACTGCTTTCAGCCGGCTACTTTGAGCAGCGCGACGTGTTAGGGGCCGTGGATTTTCTGCATTCTGGTCAACTGCCTTATCCGGAATTGGGCTTTCCTCGTGCCATCGGTGGCTGGGGTGTTTCGATGGGTGGAGCAACCATGGTGCTAGCTGCCGCCCGTGAACCCGCCATCCAGGCAGTGGTGACCGATTGTGCCTATGCCGATATTGTACTCCTCATCATGCGTGAGTCGAGGCTCCTTTCCTTCTTCATTCCGGGTATAGTGACTGCTTTCCGTGTGCTCTACGGCATCGATTACTCTACTGGGCGGCCTGTAGACGTGGTCGCCCAGATTGCACCCCGTCCCCTTTTCTTCATCCACAGTCTCGCCGATACTCTTGTTCCTCCCTGGAATATGGATGATTTGGCCAAGGCAGCGTCCAAAGCACCTGATGCCCATGTTGAGACTTGGCTTGTTCCAAGGGCTCAGCATGTTCAAGCCTTTCATGTGATGGGAGATGAATATGTCGAGCGGGTGGTTGCATTCTTTACGGCGGCTCTTGGACCAGCCATGTCTGGGAGGAGCTAGTGCATTATGTTTCATTGATCCTTCATCAACAATGCTCACGTGGAAGCACATGAAGATGGACAGATTGTGACGGATTCGTGCGAATAAAGCCTGCGAATGTGACCTCTGCGAGAAGTCCCTGCATTACACTTCATACTGAAGAAATGTCTGCACCATAGAGTGATGCGGGCGATGAGGTGAGGATTGCAGGCTCAACGTCTTGCCCCATCGTGCCAATCCCCTGCTCATGCATTTCGTCATATCTTGACAACTGCCTTGAAAGTTATCGAGGACGATCAGGGATGTATGCCAGGTGAGTATCGAGTGAAGAAGGGAAACCATGCTGATGGCTGGCCTCTCGTGGTCGGCAAGCAGTCTTCCCGAAGGATAAGAGAAATATAGACATCGGCTGGGGGATCATCTCGACCATCCTGGGGTTTGTGGCACAGGCGATCTTCACGAGCATCAGCTATCGCTTCGCTGGCTACCTCAGTCCCGCAGCGATTCAGGCACTGTCGGCGAACAGTGCCTCCTATGGAGGGATCATCGGCGTCCCGCTGGGGTTCTTCATCTGGATGGGGCTGATCTACCTGCTCTCGAAAGCGTTCAATGGGCAGGGAACCTTCTTGACTCAGAGCTATATCAGCCTGCTGTTTCAAGCGCCACTGGGCGTGCTGAGCGGCCTCCTCGGCCTGGTTCCGTACTTTGGGCTGCTGAACACCGCCGCGTTCATCTACGGGATCGTGTTGCAGGTATTCGCACTTATGGCGGTACATCACCTGAGTGGGGGCAAAGCGACGCTGGTCGTTTTCTTGCCTGCTCTGATCATCACGTTGCTGATGATCATACTCGTGGTCACCTTCATCAGTGTACTGGTTGGCGTGTTCTTCACTCATTAAGAAGGAGAGAGAACTTACCTTTCTCGAGGTTCTGCTCCTCATCGCCTTCGGTTTGTATCGTGGGGGGATGCAAAAGCTGATGGCTGCCGAGTGGTGCCATCCCGGTCGCCCTCTTCGGCCTAGCCAGGTAGGGCGTACCTTCTGTGTGCCAATCGTGAACTCACAGAGGTCATTTGTGATTGCTCTGTGAGTTCAGCCTGATAGTCTATGTGTAGGACGAGTGCTCACGAGCCATAAGACAAGCACGACAGAGTACAGAGCATCGGGGCAAGGAAAGGTGATCTCACATCCTTCCCTACTGAGCAGCTTCTCGTCCCTGTACGGGAGAAACGATATGACAACGACTATGAAAACCGATATTGAACGCTATCACGCCAATCTGCGTGCTGAACAAGAAGGTGCTACACTCTACCAGTTACTCGCGAAAAAAGAACGCGATGAACATCTGGCTGAACTCTATCGCCGGATGGCGGAGGTTGAGCAGCGACATGCATCAGTCTGGGTGGATTACCTGCGTCGGGTAGGTGAGACCGTGCCGCCTTACACTCCCGGTTGGCGCATACGGACACTGGCCTTGCTTGCCCAACGCTTCGGGGTCAGTGCGGTCCTCCCTCTGATCTCCACCATGGAACGCAAGGCGGTCAGCGCCTACGATACTCAGCCGGAAGCGCAAGCAGCGGGCATGCCTGCTGAGGAACGCTCGCATGTGCGCATCTTTCGTGCAATACAAACATCGACTCACGGGGGTATTGCCGGGCCTGTCCTGGCACGCTTCGAGGGGCGTCACCGCGCTACTAGCGGGGGGAATGCATTGCGTGCAGCCGTTCTGGGAGCTAGCGACGGCCTTACCACCAATCTGAGCCTGGTGATGGGCGTGGCCGGAGCGAACCTACCCGGCCATACCATCCTGTTCACCGGTCTGGCAGGTATGCTCGCGGGCGCACTTTCGATGGCTATCGGGGAGTGGCTCTCCGTGCAGAGTGCACGTGAACTGTATACACGGCAGATCGAGGTCGAACGTCAGGAACTGGCTGCTATACCAGAAGAAGAGCAAGAGGAACTGGCACTAATCTACCAGGCCAAAGGCCTTGACCAGGAAACGGCGCAAAAGATGGCCCAACGCATCATCGCGGGAGATGGGCAGGATGGAAAGCACGAGGCCGCGCTGGATACACTCTCACGCGAAGAACTCGGCATCGATCCCCAAGAGTTGGGGGGGTCTGCCTGGCAAGCCTCGATCACCTCGTTTCTGCTCTTCGCCATGGGAGCCATCATCCCTGTATTACTATTTGCCTTCGGCGGCGGATGGCTCGCTGTCGTCATCAGTTTGCTCCTGGGCATCCTGGGCTTGTTTGTTGTTGGCGTAGGGATCACGCTGACAACCGGGGCACCACTGCTCAAAGCGGGGGGACGGCAGGTCTTGCTCGGTCTGCTGGCTTCTGCTCTCACCTTTGCTCTCGGTTGGCTCGTCGGCGGCCGTCTGGGCTAGCTGTTGAGCCCCTCGGTTGGGTCACCAAGGTAGCCCAACTGTTGCTGGAAGTGAGCCTGCACTATCTCATCGTGACCCACTGGCATCGCTCGTGCCGCCAGCCAGGTTGATAAGGTGTCTAATCATCTCGAAAAAGGAGGAAAAACTATGAATAAGATTCTCGTAGCATATGCAACCCGCGCAGGCTCGACAGCCGAAGTGGCCGCGAGGGTGGCTGAGGTACTGAGTGAGACTGGGGCAATCGTGGAAGTACGGCCTATCCAGGATGTGCGAGAAGTGAAGGGCTATGACGCTGTCGTTATCGGTAGTGCCATTCGCATGGGCCACTGGCTGCCTGAGGTGGTGACGTTTGTCAAGGCGAACCGTGACACCCTGAGCCATATCCCGACGGCTTACTTTCTCGTCAGTGGATTGCTCCGCGAGGATACGCCCGAGATGAGAAAGACTGTTCTGGCCTATCTGGATCCCGTGCGTGTGATTCTCGAACCGACCAGCATCGGCCTGTTCGCGGGCAAGATCGATTACAGCAAGCTGTCATGGCTCGACCGCATCATTGCCAAGAAGGTGATGTCCGAGGGAGATGGGCGCAACTGGGATGCCATCCAGAGCTGGGCGCGTGAACTGCTGGCGACCGCCCTCCACGCTTGATAGTCTCCCATGCGAAAGGAATGTCGTTATGAAATCATCGCTGCTTGTGCGTGTCATTCTCACCTGGGTGTTCTTTGTGCCTATGGCCTTCCTCAATGGAGCGATACGCGAAAAATGGTATCGACCTCTTGTGGGAGAGCTTCGTGCGCACCAAATAAGCACAGCTCTTGGTTCTGGTGCCTTTTTCTTGTGGGCTTTTTTCATGCTGAAGAAAACGGTAGCCCAACTGGATAGGACGAAGCTGCTTCTCATCGGGGTGGGTCAGTCTGACTATGCTGTTTGAATTTGGTTTCGGGCACTTTGTGGCGAAAGCTCCCTGGAAGAAACTCTTCCATGATTACAATCTCCTCAAAGGCAGAGTCTGGAGTCTGTTTCTGCTGACAGAACTTGTGTCGCCACTTCTCGTCAAATTCATGAAAAACTTGCGCCAGCATTCCAAGTCAGCTTGGACATACCACTAACCTTCCATGATGAATGGGGTGATGATAGCGACTTTCAAGATTCGCTATCATCACTCCTCATGATCTGCATGCGTTTCCCCCTTTTGAGGTTAGCGCACAGAGAGATGCGGTTGAGATGCCTCGTACTGGTGGTGAATGCCCAAGGCCCACTGCGCTGCTCGCTGAATCTCTCCATCCACCTGGGGACCTTGTTTGCCTTTCACGAAGAAGCTCTCCGGCGCAACGATCGGCTCGACTCCCACCTTACGAAGCTGCTTAGCGATTCTCTGTGCTGCAGAGCCGGTCATCCAGCGATTTGGGTGATACGTTTATGAGAAAGGATTGCATGGCTAGAGTTGGTCTCCACCCCTGTGTTGGACACCCTAAAATGAGCAAATCCACTCCTTGAAAGTCGATAGCTTGTGTTGGATCAACACGGACGGCCCGCGCCTGTCCAAATTCACGCAACATGTCTGCGATCGCCTGAGCAATCCGCTCGGTATTCCCGAACTGTGAGTCATAGACAACAAACGTATTCATATGTTTCTCCTTTTGCGGTGACCTCCAGGTTTTTGACGGTCAAAAACACTCCTCACCGTAGATATTCATATATTGTAGAGTGTAATGCTTGAACATCACACAAGGGTTACATTTACAGGCTTTCCTCACACAAAACCGTCACGGTTTCATCCTATCACCGATTCCTGCACAGAGCTGAAGAACGGCACCATTTGTCATCCTGACGTTGTTCGCCGTCTGGTTTACGCTTGTCCTCTTCCGCGATTACTCGGAGTCGGCGACACCACTGGCAGTGAGGGCGGCTCATGCCTGATCTGGAGCGATGTGTATTCCGCTCAGGTTTGAAGTTATCTGGCATCTCTGAGAGTGCCACAGGGAGAAAGAAGGTATTCTGTCACATCGAGGTAGGCACGTGGATACCCATGTCGGGGAAGGTGACCGAGGAGACGGCTTTCCGTGTGAGGGCCTTCGAGCCGAACCACTGGATGCTCTGGGAGAAGGCCGCGAGCTCTTGGGCCTGGAAGCTGATCCCCATCGACGAGGAGCACACCCGACTCATTCTGTCTGTTTCACTGGAAGGATGGAGAGCCACTTATCCTTGCTCCTTGACAAGGTCTTTTTGCATCTCCACCTCAGGTTTTGGCTCACTTGTCTTAAGCCGTCGAGCACGTACAACTGAGGCAACAATGGCGGCGGCGAGTACCAGAGCGATCACCCCCAAGGAGAGGATTGTAGGAATGTGATAGATGTCCGCCAGCACCATCTTGACGCCAACGAAGGACAGGATCACTGCTAACCCAGGTTTCAGGTAGTAGAACTTTCTTATCATGTCCGCGAACACGAAGTACAGCGAACGTAGGCCAAGAATTGCGAAGACATTGGATGTGTAGACGATGAACGGGTCCTGCGTGACTGCGAAGATTGCGGGAATGGAGTCTAGGGCAAAGATCACGTCAGTTGTCTCGACGACCAGCAAGGCAAGTAGCAATGGTGTTGCCAGCACTTGACCCCCTCGCCGTATCATGAAGCGATCATACTCATAGCCATCGGTAACAGGGATGATACGACGAACAAGCTTCAGCAGCGGATTTTGCTCGGGATGTACTTCCTCTTGGTTATGAAACGCCATTCTGACCCCTGTAAAGATGAGGAAAGCTCCAAACAGGTAAATGATCCAGTGGAACGTTTCGAGCAGGACAGCCCCAAGTGCAATCATCGTGCCGCGCATCACGAGGGCACCCAGAATACCCCAGAAAAGTACGCGGTGTTGATACGCCGCCGGTACACTCAAGGTAGTGAAGAGCAGCACAAAGATGAAGATGTTATCAACGCTGAGTGACTTTTCGATGAGATAGCCTGTGAAGAACTGCAACGCAGGTTCAGGTCCACTGAATAGGTATATGCCGACGTTAAAAATGAGAGCCAGCAGAATCCATACCACACTCCATATCGATGCCTCTTTGAGAGAGACAGTATGCGCTTTGCGATGAAAGACGCCAAGGTCAATTGAGAGCATCGCCAGAACGAAGACGTTAAAGCCTATCCATAACCATATATTGCCTGCAAGCATCGTGTATTTCCTTTTCCAAAATGTATAACAAGAGTATTCGTTTGGTACTACCACAAGCATCGAATAGCCTGCTTTACTATGGGGCCACAACACTTGGTTGCGACCCCACTATCTCAATGGAAGGATAAAGTCTCCTACCCTTGCCATATTCTGGTAACAGGATATCGTACAGGTATGAACTCAGGCTGTAAGGTAGCTGAGATGAAGCTGAGAGCTTATCACTTTTCGGCAAGAGGAAGCCAGACACTGAAGGTACTGCCTTGACCCGGTGTGCTTTCAGCAGTGATGTGTCCACCGATTTGCTCGACCATAGTTTGTGCAATCGAGAGACCAAGCCCTGTGCCGTGGCGAGAACGGGCGCGATCAGCTCGGTAGAAACGTTCGAAGATATGTGACAGGTCAGCAGGCTCAATCCCGATACCGGTGTCGGACACACGTAAGACTGCCTGTTCCTCCGCTCGCTCTACTGAGACGGTCACGCGACCCTTGCCCTCTTCGCTGCTACTCGACATATACTTGAGGGCATTGTCGAGCAGAATGAGAGCCACCCGGCGCAGGCTCTCCTCATCACCCTGCACACGTACGGGCTCGATGTGACCAATCTCCAGCTTCAATGTCGAGCCCTCCACGCTCAACCGTCTGCGTAGTTGGCGTACCAACTGGAGCACGGCATGATCGAGTTCGACGAGAGGCATTTTGTGTGGGCCTTCTCCCACCGTCTCCAATGCTTGTGCTTCCTGTGATGCATCCGCCTTGGCATCGGCGCGAGCTAAGAGCAACAAATCCTCTACTAGTTCCGCCAGCCGTAACGTCTCCCCATGTGCATCGACGAGCATGGTGTGGCGTTCCTCGGGTGGCAGTTCATCCAGGTGACGTTGTAAAAAGGCCAGATTGCCCTGAATCGTGGTGAGTGGGGCGCGCAGCTCGTGGGATGCGTCTGCAACAAAGCGGCGTTGGGTATGGGTTGCCTTCTCCAAAGAGGTCAGCATCTCATTGAATGTCTGCACCACCTGAGCCATTTCGTCACGTCCACCGGGGCGAGGCACACGTTGGCTCAGGTTGCCCAGGCGTTCACATCGCTGAGCGATTTCGCAATCAACAGGAGACCAATGACCGGACCAGACCCAAGAGGGGCTCCATCAGCACCCACCGCGGTTGCGCTCGACTCAGTCGTTGGTACACGAATAGGTACCGCTTCCACACGCACTTGCTCTCCTTCCACGGTGGTAGTGTACCAGATCGTCTGTCCAGCGAGTACAGCTTTCGTGGTCTGGTTACTCAGCGGAATACTCCTATTTGTTCCACCAGGGAAGGGATAGTGTATAGAGCTGTGCGCGTCCACGACCTCGACAATTATCCCAGGCTCACGATACGTGTCAATGGTCGGGAGAGAAAGCTGAGCAGGCCAGTACGGAGAGGTAGGCGAGAGTTCGCGTTCGATAGCGAGTGAAGCTAGCCGAGCCTGAGCGCGTATTCCGCCCTCAACGCTCTGGTGCAGCGCATCAATCGTCAAGAAGAGAATAAAGGTCGCAAAGAAGCTCAGCGCAAGGGCTAAGAGCGTGCCATACCACAACATCAAGCGTAAGCGCAGTGAACGGGGTTTTCCCAGGTTAGAAGGGAGTGCTTTCAGTGTCCTCATGGCTCTACTCTCTTCCATTCAACGCTGCGGCTGCACCTCTTGAGTGTTCTGCATAGTGTATTCCCAATGAGGTTTGTATCATTTGTATCGGTTGTATCACTTGTATCACTTGTGTCCGTTGTATCACTGTGTGAGCGCGTGCATACAAAGGGGAGATGTTCGGGGGGCCTCTCAGACCCGAATTGGTCTCTTGATTATGCAATAGGAATATACTCTTCACTCTTTGAAGACGTAGCCGACACCGCGCACTGTATGGATTAGCCGGGGCTCACCCACCGCCTCAAGCTTGGAACGTAGATACCCAATGTAGACTTCCATAACGTTGGAGGAGCCTTCAAAGTCCATGCCCCAGACTCGGTCTAGAATGATTTCGCGGGTGAGAACTTGGCGTGGGCGCCGCAGAAAGAGGGTGAGCAGTTCGTACTCCGTAGGTGAAAGTTCAATCTCACGTGTACCACGATGGGCAATGCGGGTACCGGTATCTAACTCAACATCAGCATAGCGCAGCACCTCCTGACGCTCTTCCTGGCTCCGCCGCAGTAGTGCTTTCACCCGTGCCAGCAGTTCCTCTGGTGCAAAGGGTTTGACTAAATAGTCATCGGCTCCCATCTCGAGGCCCTTCACGCGATCAGCGATGGCATCCCGAGCCGTCAACATGAGGATGGGCACGTTATCGCCTGCTGCACGCAGCCGCCGTGCCACCTCCAGCCCATTGAACTCTGGAAGCATAATATCGAGGATGATGAGATCAGGGGGCCGCTCCAGGGTACGCTTCAGGGCCTCGCTACCAGTGGCAGCAACGGCGACGCTATAGCCTTCATAGGCCAGGACGCGTCGCACCAGGTCTGTGATGCGTGGATCGTCGTCCACAACAAGAATATGTGCTTTCATCACGCTTCCTCCGATCTCTTGGGATAGTGGTGTTCTCTAGTAAAAGGGAGCTTTCTAATGCCCTGATTACTGTGGTTTCCTCTGAGAGTATAGCATAGCCGTGTGAAGCGATGCTAAGACGAAGCTGAGGTGAAGCTGAGAGCAAGGAATGCGTTTCTTTGACTCTCTCTATGATTTTCATTTGGCTGGGACTTTGGCGTACAATACTCTTATTGAGAACCTTTCCTACCTTCTTTAGAAAGAAATATGCTCATGTGGGTACTTGGCGCTGCGCTCGTTATAGATCGTCATGTTATTGCTGGGATCAGCATTGTTGGAACTGTATGTGATGTGATGGGTGGACTTTATCTGGCCTATGACTTGCTCGGAGGCAACAATGGGCCGTTACGTATCTTGACCCGTGTCGTAACCTATAGCCTCATTTTCTGCATCGGCTATGGCTTCCCTTTCGGGCTGCTCTTTGGGCCACTAAAAGGGGTCGAGCTGGCACTGGTGGTAGGAGTGGGACTGGGAGTAATTCTCGGACTCGAGTATGCCCACGTGACACTGGATAGAACTCACAATCAAGCTCATGCTCATGATCGATGGTTCCCTTTTCTCTTCGGTTTCCTGCGTGGCATAGTTTTCGGTCTTGCCGGAGGATTGCTCATTGAGCCGCTCTTTGGGCTGCTCTTCGGCCTCTTGAGCGGCATCGGCTTGATGGTGGTATATGCCTTCCAGCTCTCACCGAGCAATGCCTACCAACCCCACGTCAAACCGCGATTACGACCACGCGAATTGATCGCGTCGGCCATGCGGGGAATCTCGACCGCTCTGGCGGGCATGATCGCAGCCTTTATTGTCCACAGTGGTAGCAGTGCTTTTGACTTTGGCCTCACGTTTGGCCTTGTAGCAGGCACGGTCAGTGCCATTGTCAGCGTCTTCAGTCCCTTTGTCGAATGGTGGGCCGATCATTTACCGGCGCGACGCTTGGGCACTTTTGGAACCGTGATCCTCTTGCTTGGCTTGATTCTCCAATCAATTCAGTATTGGGTGGTTCTCCTGAATGTCGTGGTTCAGTAAGCAAATGGTGCTTCCATGTGCATGATGTCTCCTTTGAGACCATTTTGACATGGCTCATTAACGATCTGAACAAGTTAGCAGAGCCACGTGTCCTTGTCATGGAAGATTAGCATCTTGTTGCTTTATTTCCCATTCAGGAGATATGTGCCTACTTTATCGAAGCGTGACTAGCAGGTGACATGGAACAGACCCACGATCTCACCCTTGGCTTTATTCCAGGTCTGGATAGCTGTGGGTGTAGGTTCCAGATCCACCCGGCAGTGTTTGCGCTTGAAGTAGTCAGCAGCCTCATCTGACAGCCTGACATTATCGTACTGCCCAGTACCAATGATCAGCCGTTCCATCCCTTGTTCATAGACATATTTTGCCTCGTCTAGAGAAAGCATGTGCGAGGTACCGTAGATAGCCTTTGATAATTTTTTCTTCCGTTTTTTTACCTCGCCATTTGGAAGAATCATGACATCGTGGTCAAAGACTGCTCCCTCAATGGTAATCGAGCCGAAGTCAGTGTGATCGATTGTAGGTTTCATCTCGTGCCTCCTTGACAACTCGTACTTCCGGAAGTAACGTTCACTTCTATTATACCTTACAGGTTCCCAGGCAAAGTAGAAACACCACCCTCGTATGCTGGACTCTCAGGAGGGAGGTGCAATAGTATGACTGAGTGTATCAACTATGAACTCAGCCCAGTCATGAAAACGAATTGACAGAAAGTGTGGCATGGACTGCTCTTTCATGCCGCCAAAGGAGAGGGAAGTGGCCCACGTATAAAGAGGACGATACCATCACGTGCCACATTAGCAATGAAGGTGGGGTCCCACTCACGCATGGTACGCGAAGAAAACATCACCTGCACCTCACGTGGTGCGTCTAAGTGACGGTTATATGCCAGACCCAAGGTATGAAAGAGTGCATCTCCTTGATGAAGAGCAACGTGTGGGTCGTCGCTATCAAGAATAGCCAGCAAATCAACATCACTGGGGTCGGATGTGTCAAGCGATCGTTCCTCGTGTCGTGCAACTGATCCATAGAGGATGACAGCTACGAGATCAGGATGCCGTTCAGATAACACATCTATCAAGTCTTTGATAAGAGTACGGGTCTCGCTATCCAGTCGCAAAGGAAGCATGCTTGTTCTATTCCCTGATTGCATCGCGGCTTTCCTTTTGGAGTGGTAAAATAGTCTTTTCAATATCTTCTGCTGCTTGTCGGTGTGCCTCAGCACGCATCTTTAGCCTGTCCTGCTTTCGTAGAGACTGTTCTCTGATCGCGCAAGTGCTCAGTAGGTACTGCCATCATACCAAATTTCTAATTGTATTGTAAAGATGACGATTATGATGCGGGCTCACCCAAAGTTTGAGTGGGGGTGGCTCAAAGTGACAGAAGTGATCGGTGTGACTGCTGATATTGTGCTGATTCAAAGGATTCCCAGAAGTTCGTAACGATTTTGAGACGGTCTATGGATATGCTAGAGATAGACATGAATGTATATCTAATTAGGGAATATAAAATGTATTGAATGGGAAATTAATCATGAGCCAAACAATTATTCTTGATCCTGATATAACTCGAGAAGTTCATCCAATACCTGTCCAAGCTCACGACTATGAGCGCAAAACAAACAAGCTGCGGACGAAGAAGCTTGAACCTGAAGTGGGCGCACTGGTGAGTAGTGGCTCTATCGTCACTGCTATCCTTTCTACGCTATTGCTGCGCGTGGCCAGCCGCACCAGTTTTGTGCTGCTTGGCTTCTACCTGGGCGAACACTTCACTTCGGCGACGGTCGTTGCTATTGTACTCGAAGCGTTCTATCTCAGCGAACTGGTGCTGGCACCGCTCGTGGGTAGTCTCTCCGATCTCCTGGGTCGTAGACCTTTCCTGCTTTCGGCACCACTCGTGGGAAGCGTGGCAGCCCTTTGTTTCGCTGCTGCCGCTCTGCTCTTTCCACACCCCCATACCACGCCTTTTGACGCCTGGCTGGTGGTTCTGCTGCTGACGGTACTGGTAGGACGTTTACTTGAGGGAGCTGCAACTGCGCTCAATGCACCGACCATTCTGGGCTATATCACTGAGGCCACCAGTAGTTCGGACAAACTGCGGGCACGGGTGATGACCGCTTTTGAAGTTGCTACCGTTGGCGGTCTGGCTCTGGCAATTCCCTTTGGTGGGAAAGTCAGCAGCCTGTTGGGAACCTGGGGCTTTTTCGTCGTGATCGCCCTGCATATCATCAACGGTGTACTGATCGCTTGCTTCTTGAAGGAGAGTACACACCGCACAGTGCAGGTTGACGCGCATCATTCGCTCACCGAAAGTCTTTCCTTACTCCGCCACAAACGCATCTTTCCCTTTGTTCCGGCGTGGCTCTCGATCAATGCCCTGGTAGGTGCATGGATTACAGGGAACGGCCCAGAAAGCCCCCGTCATTTATGCGGGGGAGGAATGGGCCTACCTTTCGGGGCGTGATGGGTTGGGGGTCTGCCGTTCCATTTCTCGCAACGTTTCTCGCAGAGCAAGACGGATAGCGTCATTATCCGATTTGACACCGTAGTACTCTTTAACCCGTGCGATAATCTGCTTGTCTTGTTCATCCAATCTAATCGTTGTTGTTGCTAGACGTTGCTTTTTCATACTCCATATGATATCATATGGATAGTACTTTGACAACTGAAGAGTGTTTGTGGGTTCCAAGGTAAATCGTTCCCTTGGGTAAAAGCACTAGCGTGTTAACCAAAGAACCAACAAGAGAAACGGGCGTATAATCCCGAAAGGGGCGTCATTCTCACCTCACGGTCAGATGTTTCTCCTGTCAGCAAGAAGGCCGGTACCGTGGGGCACACGGGAACCGATGGAGAGCAATCTCCATGAACGCTTCTGGACATGCGGGCCTCTACTTTTCGGTTGTGAGACCGATGGGCAAGTCTCATGGGTGAAGGAAGAACCCCTGGCATAGAATGCCAGGGAGTGTCAGTCCGGCTTCACTGACCCACATGGCCGCAATTGCGGAACTGCTGCCGGGCAAACGAGGTTCCGTGATGGGTCTGTACTCGATTGTCATGGGAGTGGGGCAATTGATAGGTGCTTCACTGGGTGGATTGTGCGTGGATATCGCTGGTTTCTACGGCTTGATGGGCTTCTCAGTTGTGTTGGGACTCGTCTCACTGACCAGTGTGCTCTACATGCGTATCAATAAGCATGACTTGTAGTTGAAAGGTGGTAGTCACGAACCCCCATTGCCACAAAGACTGTGTAGAGTAAGTAAGCTGTTTGGTATTGGGCGTGCTGGCAATGGGGGTAGCCCATTACGGTGATACAACTGGAGACCTGTCGGCTCCTGCACAACCAGCGTAAATTGGGCAATGAATGCCGGGCTTTGTTGATTAACATTGAGCGCAACTAAATCAGGAGATTCATCTGGAAACTTTAGCTCTAAAGGGTGTACGATGATCCAGTCTACATATGCCTCTGGGTTGTGGAGTGCTGCTGTCCATAATTTGCCAGAGCCTTCATTGATAATATTCTTGAAGTCCACTCCAGCGTCCAGTCCATCAATGCCGGAAGTAAAGATATCTTCCAAAATCTTTTCCCCAGTATAGTGCTGTGCCAGATAGATATCTATCTGGTGATATCGAGCACAGGACCTACCATACTGGCCATCTTGTAAGGAAATGATGCCCCCAGAAGCGACCAATATCGTCTGCACGGTGATGAAGATGGTAACAACACTGTATCCCATTACACGCCAAAAGCGTCTCAGAGCCAGAAACGGCCAATAGCTTACCAAGATGGCGATAAAGATTGCAGCCGGGGCAACCATTTCTGCTGCATAGCGTGCATTGTAAAAATGCAGATTGGTATGGGCTGGAACCGCCTCAGGAATCAAGAGAATGGCTTGCCCAGTGTAGAGGGACACAACATAAAAGCCAAATGGTACTAAAAACGTCAATGCTCCAAACACTTCCGGCGAGAAGCGGCGGCGAACCACAAAAATAACAAGGGCCAGAGCAGCCAGACTAAAAAGAACAGGTCCCAGGGTGTCTATAGAGGCGAGCGTGTAGTAGCGGAGAGACTGCCAGAGATCATGATAAGTAAACAGGATGTGTTCTTGAAGGAACCCAATATTTTGATTGCCAAACCCAAATTGCTTTGCCTGTGAAGAATACGGTCCATGCTGGAAGTAGAGTGGATCGCCGAAAATGATCAGATCCCAAAGCAACCATAATCCTATTCCCAAGCCACTGAGTGTGCCGAAAAGGATGAAGTTGCCCTCGATCTCGCTCCATCTGTGGTGCTTCATCCAGCCAATACATACGATCAAAATAAGCAAAGCAAAGAATAAGGCCCAACCATCATAACGCGTGAGTGTTGCAAGAAAGGTGCTGCCCGCTGCAAAGATCAGGTATTTGGGGTGGTTTTCCTGTATCCATACCAGAAAGTAGTAGCATGCCATCGTTGATGTCGCAATACAAACTGTTTCGCTCAGTGGGGTGGCTTGGAGATACAGGATGTTAGGATTCAAGATAAAAACGAGGGTACCTATATAACTTGCACAACCATTACGTGTCAATCTCCGTGCAGCAAGGTAGAGGTAGATGCAAGATACGATATAGGAGGCCATGGCTGGGATACTCCCAGCCAGACCTGTGCGCCAGAGATAATCATTCCAGATAAAAGGAAGCATCAACACATGCGGTAACGGTAACCATACACCGCCAAGTTGGGCAAGACTCACGGTGGGACCATCGAGAACTGCACGAGCCAGCCTCAGATGTCCATAGGCATCGCCGTAGAGTAAAATATCTTGTTGCTGAAAGTAGTACCACCATGCAGCAACGCTTGCTATACAGGCCGTCATGACTACCACAACGAGCCAGGGGTCTTTTATGGCTATACGTTTTCGCTGATGTAGCTCTCTCTGCTCTGGGCGTGAGACCACTGACAACGGCAGCATCACCGCTTCTCGCAGAGATGTCTTGAGCGAAGAAATTGGATTATGTCCATTTGCACGAGGATTATGTCCATTTGCGCTAGCGACCGGAGGGACGCGAACGGTAGGTTCGTTTACTAGCGATTGCGTATGAAGCAAGGCAAAGTTTGGCATGGGGACATTTCCGCGCAGATGCAGACCATGCTGTGTTTTTTCCCAATAGTGCGGTTTGACGATCAGTTGGAAGAGCGCAATGAACGCTGCTACACTCATCATGATCCAATAGAATGGAACGAGCAGCGTCCACTTGATGAGCCTATAGTGTTTGCGTCTCACACATGCAATCAGGTAGAGGTAATAGTAAAAAAAGTTTCCAAAGATCAAACTGAGTGTTCCCAGATAGAGTAAAGGCTGGGGGAATAAGGTCTGATAGGTATCACCTACCACTGGGCGTAGAAAAAAGTACACCCCAACGAGTAACCATAACAAGGGATTGAGGAAGAGTGCTGCTGTTTTGCCACCAACCATGAATTGCAACGACAGAAATTCACCGAGACTGCCGGAGTATAAGTAGCGAAATGGATTTCTCATATGTACCAAGTAGGATTGCATATACCCCTTCACCCAGCGTGAACGCTGGCGTAGCCAGTCCCTAAACTGAGAATTAGCTTCCTCATAGGTGACCGAATTGAGCACAACAGTCTTCAGATTGTATCGATGCAGCCGTAGTCCCAGGTCGCAATCCTCTGTGACATTAAAGGCATCCCATCCTCCTAATGCACGCAGGGTCCTTGTCTGAAAGTGATTTGAGGTTCCTCCTAGTGGAATTGAAAATCCCATACGTTGTAAGCCCGGAAGAATAAGATCAAACCAGAGCGAATACTCTGCGGTAAATAGCCCTGTCAACAAGTTCTGATGTGGATTGTAGAAATTTAACTTGGCCTGCACACACGCCATCTCTGGCCCATGATTAGCAAAGGTCAGCAAGGCCTTCTTCAATTGAAGCGGCTCTGGAATATCCTCAGCATCGTAGATCACAATATATTGGCCGGTTGCCTGCATCAAGCCATAGTTACATGCCTTGGGCTTCGTGCGAGGTGAACCTGCTGGAACAGTCACAAGCTTGAAATGGGGTGGCAGGGATAACCCTAGTAGAGCCTTACGCGTCTCGGCATCATCATCTTCCAGAAGCAAGAGAATCTGCAATTTATCGGTAGGATAGGAAAGGTCTTGCATGGCTTGTACAAATTGAGGCACCACCTTTGCCTCTTGATAGAGAGGACAAAGAATGGTATATGCAGGCCAGTCGGCATCTTGTAAGGCGTGAATAATGACCTCGTCAATCTGTTCTTCGGGCGAATGCAGGAATGTGCTCAGCGAGATCACGACGTTTAGAAGAATCAGGCCGAGGTACAATTCGATAATGCCAGTCATCGTTATGATCAGCATTCTTTCCCGAAACACGAGTACACCTAATACCCAGACAAGTACAAGTGTAATGAGTGCTGCTGTTTGTGAGCCGGTGATCGTCCGAAAGGCAGAGTATGCTGGCTGAAATGGAGCGAAAGGAACAATTTTCTGGTTTCCTAACAGCACGGTTTTATTAGCACACTCAGCATAGTCGTTCCTTTCTTGGGTAGTACTGGCGAGCGTGTGCTGTTTAGTTTGCGCTGAAAGCCACTCAGTGTATCGAGAAACTTGGAGACCTATATCCGCATCAGCTATGTTTGTCATCTGATGTTTTATTTCGGTCTTCAATTTCAATTGCTTCATCTTTCACTCCATTATGACGAGGTGTACCACTCACGGAGCACAACTACCGCAGGTTGCCCGGCGAGTTTAAATGCTCCCACTCCGTCCCATCCCCAGAAGAAAATGCCTGCAATATAGGGATCGGACATCACATTTCCCAGGGCGGCATTGTATGCGGCTGCTTGTTCTATAGGGTCAGGTGGGGCTGATGATTCTGTTTCCCAGGAATGATACAAGGCATCTGTGCTATTGCGATAGCCGATCTCCGAAATAAGTACAGGTTTACCAATATGTATAGCAAAGTTATCGATGGCACGTTTCACCTTGTCTCTCCACAGAGAGAACATGAGCTTCGGATCAACACGCTGAGGGGTATCTACCAATGGAATGTATTCTGTGACACCTATCATGCTCAGGTTGGGATTCTTCATCCAGGTCTGAACAGGGTTACTGAGGGATGTCCAATCCATATCGTAGGTGATGATCCTGGAGAAAACACTGCGAACACGTGCAATCAGCGTATTCCACAACGTGGCTGGAGCAAACTGCTCCAGCCACACCTCCTCGCTGCCAATCGATATTTGATCTGCTCCAGCTATTTGAGCAGCCCATACATATGGCTTCAACGCCTGCCAAAAGCTGTTAAACCAATCTTCTTCCTGCTTGTAGCTAGAAAATTGAATATTCGCGGCCCACAATCCTGGACCAATGACTCCTATGAGAGGAGTGATAAAAACGTGATAGCCACGAGCACGTGCTGTGCGTATGCCAGCCACAACCGATGCCACGGTGGGCGTATTCGGACCCGCCATGACCTGCGAAGAAGTCAGCGAAGGTTGCGAGAACAGGATAGGCATTTCTATCCAATGTGCCCCTGTCTGTACGTGAATATCGGCTATGCCTTGCAGCCACTCGGTATCGCCAGGGCCGTAAGAGGTTTGGTTCCATTGAGGAAAGACAACCCCTTTTTCAAAAGGAGGCTGTTGATCCTGAATGGCTGGCCGAGTGAGGGTGGCGAGAATTGCAGAACGATTTCTGGTCTGTGATGAAGGTGACTGTGAGCCGAAAAAAGTTTCCCATGAAAAGAGAAGCACTTGCGTACTGATACACAATAAAACGCTCACAATCAAAAACAACAGCCTCTTAGGGAAGACAGGCGGCATACAAGATATCCTTTAAAGACCCATCAATGGGTAGGACAACTCCAGGACACAGATATAGTATTTATTGGCCCTACAAATGTGAACGTTGCATTAGAGCAGCGAGGCTCATTTGGTATAAAGATGGTCACCGATTCAGGATGGTTTGGATGCACAATTCCTTCTGATGGCGTGAATTGATCAGATGGATTGGTACTAGATGCTGTCCAGCTTAAGTCACCTGAATCTGTGTTGATTGTCACAGTACAGAGCCAACCTCTAATAAGGTTGCCACTGCCAGCAATGACCAGGCAGTTATTGCTGCTTGCTGTGAGCTTCTGCTGCTGCTGAATTATCAACTTGGGTGGTATGATGACCATGAACGAAAGAGCAGCAGAACGCGAACCAAAACCTTCTGTTGCATGAAGCGTATGTGTTCCCTGTGCCCAATTTGTACTCACTGTGATGGTTGTATCAAACGAGCCTAGAGTACTCACTGAAACAGTAGACTTCGATGTTGCCTGCAACACGGGTTGCTCTACAAGAAGTATTTGCCATATACTTGCCCAACTTGCTCCCCTATCTGCGCTGTACGCAGTTGTTTCTATTGGAGCGTGATTAGTCAAGGAGATGGGCAAGCCGTTATCAAGAGTGAAGGTGACGCTTCCCCCTGGAAAGAAACCTTTGCCATGCACTGACAATGTTCCTCCAGCAGTGACGGTACTACTGCCGCTGAGTGAAACGGCAGGTGGAACCGCTAGCGCAATAATAATGCCACTGGCAGTGAGGGCAACTATCACTGTTATCAAGAGTATAATCCATCTGATTACGCCAACTGGCAATTTTGATGTAACGGCTCGCAGTCGTAACGGCTGAGGTCTATGTATATGAGGCTGATGCTCAGCATGCGCAGGCGGATTGGGCATCGATTGTGGACGATGCTGCGGTAGAGGTGGGGATGGGTGATGCAAGGGTGGCTGGATTTCATGATGTGGCAGTGGAGTCTGCGGTGAATAATGAGGAGGAGGGCTTTGTGTTACAGGACGAGTCTCTATCTGCGCTTCCCAGGCTGGAGTTGAGGAGGGAGAAGGTGCAGAGAATCCTCCTCCATGGGCAAGTCCAGGAGGAGGGGTAGTTGGCATTGATGGAGTCCCCTGAACGGTTGGTACTTGACCTACCTGTGGTGTTCCATGGACCATCGGCACATGTCCTGCAGGAGGAGTTTGTCCCTCTCCTCTAAACATTCCCGGCAGCATTATATCCGGCAGGACAGGGTAGCTGTCATCGCTTTGATGCTCATTAGGTTGCTGGATGTTTTGCCCCAGTCCCCCTTCAGGCCATCCTCTCATAATCACATCCGTGTTCTGCTGCTCTGTCTCTGCATTCTCAAGACTAGAATGAGGTGGTTTGCTTGGTGGAGGTGGAGGATTAAGTGTCAAATCACGGCCTACTGATGGGCTGGTGACATCCATTGTTCCCTGTTGCGGATCGTTGATTACGCCTCCGCAATAACCACAAAAGCGGACATTATCTGGCAAAGGTGAGCCGCAGAATCTGCAGTTTTGCATTTCTCCCCCTTATGAAGAGAAAAATCCGTACTATGCCGGATAGCTTGAAGGTAAATGCATCTTTACAAAAAGATATCTTACAAGAAAAGTGCTATCAACGCAACAAGCGAGCGGTATTGGGTGCGGTTCATTTCTGTAAAAAAATGAAGATGTCAGCCAGGCATTTGGAGAGAAGACTTCCCGTGAGCGGACTTGAGTGCTGTCCTGCCTGTCATCCTGAGCGAAGCGAAGGACCTCTGCGTCCGTCGAGCCAGGTCCTTCGCTTCGCTCAGGATGACAGGCCTTCTCTCCAAATGTCTAGATGTCAGCTCTACCTCTTGACATATATCTAGTTTAACCATATACTAGATATATGGATGGACACACAAAAGAGACCAAGTCGCTCTCAATTCGTATCCCTCTGCCTCTGTTGGAAGAGATACGAGAGGCCGCAAAACAGCACAATCGATCCCTCAATGGAGAAATCCTCACCGCCATTGCCGATCATCTCAAGAGAAGCAAGAAGGAAAAGCGTGACTAAGACGCAGGCACAACCGAAAAAAGAGCGCAAGCCAAAGAAGCCAAATCTTGGGAACAAGGCGTATAAGTTCCGTCTCTACCCAACACACAAACAGAGCGGAAAATTAGAATGGATACTGCGAAGATGCAAGGAACTTTACAATGCCGCTCTTGAAGAAAGGCGTGAAGCCTATCGGTTGAATGGAGTGTCTGTTTCCTATCAGATGCAAGCTGATCAACTTCCTGCCATCAAACACTTGCGAGAAGAGTATCAGGATATCCACAGCCAGGTGCAACAGGACGTGTTGAAGCGTCTGGATAAAGCCATGCAAGCTTTCTTCAGGCGTGTCATGAATGGGGAAAAGCCTGGATACCCCCGTTTCAAAAGTGGGGATCGCTACGACTCATTTAGCTATCCACAAAGTGGCTATGAGATCATCAACAAACGGCTCCATCTCAGCAAAATTGGTCACATCAAGATCAAACTCCATCGTGAGATCAAAGGCACGATCAAGACATGCACAATTAAGCGAGAGGGAGATCAGTGGTACGCCATTTTTACCACTGAGTATGAATTTGATCCTTCCATGACTTTTCATCCTTCAGAAGAAGAGGTTGGCATCGACTTAGGTATCAATTCTTTTGCGGCCCTCTCTGATGGAACCTTCATCGAAAATCCGCGTCTTTACCGCAATGCTGAAGAGAAGATACGGCGCGCTCACCAGAAAATTGCACGTCGCAAGAAAGGCAGCCAGAGACGTCACCGTGCCAAGAAAGAGCTGTCTCGACTCTACCGCAAAGTGCGCAACAAACGACGAGACTTCTTGCAGAAAGCGTCTCATAAGCTAGTCAAGAACTATGGGACGCTGGTCTTTGAAGATCTTCAGATTGCCAACATGACTAAAGCACCGGAGCCCAAACAAGATGAAAATGGAAAGTATCTTCCCAACGGTGCTGCGGCAAAAGGCGGCTTAAATAAGAGTATCCTGGATGCAGGATGGGGAGCCTTTGTCACGATCTGTAGCCACAAAGCGGCGGAGGCTGGTGGCAAAGTCGTCAAGGTGGCTCCCCATGGAACCTCCCAAGCATGCTCAGGATGTGGGAGTGTTGTCCCCAAGGATTTAGGAGTCCGCTGGCATTGCTGTGCTGACGGTGGATGTGAGTTGGACAGGGATCACAATGCGGCCCGCAACATCTTGCATCGCTACCACCTCCACAAACACAACGGGGCAGGAAGTGTCCCACAGCGATCCCCACGTGGGAGAACTGTCGAAGCTCCTGGCTTGTAGCCATGGGGTGCTTCACTGTCTTTGCCTTTCCGAAGCACACAGCGTTGAAGGAGCAAGAATTGATGAACATGCAAACTGACACCACGCAGTGTATGATCGACAGTAAGCTCAATTTAAGGAACAAGCACTTTCTGAAGTTAGAGGACTTTACACCACAGGAGATCGGTTTTCTTCTGCAACTGGCAACTGAACTGAAAGCAGCGAAATACGCTGGAACAGAAGAACAGCACCTCAAAGGGAAACAGATTGCCCTCATCTTTGAAAAAGATTCGACGCGGACTCGCTGTGCCTTTGAGGTTGCGGCATTCGATCAAGGGGCGAAGGTCACGTATATAGGCTCAAGTGGCTCCCACATTGGGAGCAAGGAAAGCATGAAGGATACGGCTCGTGTGCTGGGTCGGATGTATGATGGCATCGGATATCGCGGATTTGGGCAGGTGCAGGTGGAAGAACTGGCTCGCTATGCCGGTGTGCCAGTGTGGAATGGTCTTACCAATGAGGCCCACCCAACCCAGGTGCTGGCCGACTTTCTCACGATGCAAGAACAGGCACACAAACCTCTGAAAGATGTTTCATTCTGCTTTCTCGGTGATGTTGGTTACAACGTAGGCGATTCCCTGATGCTCGGTGCTGCGAAGATGGGCATGGATATTCGTCTGGCTGGTCCGAAACAATGCTGGCCCCGCGAGGCTCGTGTGGAGCAGGTGCGAGCTGTCGCCGAGCAGACCGGAGCACATATCACTTTGACAGAGGATGTCGAAGCTGCTGTCAATGGTTGCGACTTCTTGTACACTGATGTTTGGGTGTCGATGGGCGAATCTCCTCAGCTCTGGGCCGAGCGCATCAAGTTGATGCTTCCCTATCAGGTGAACAGCAAACTCATGGCAATGACAGAGAATCCCCATACGAAATTTATGCACTGCTTGCCTGCCCTACATAATAGAGACACGAAGCTGGGGAAGGAAATCTACGAGACATATGCCCTGGAAGCATTAGAGGTCACCGACGAGGTATTTGAATCGCAAGCATCCATCGTCTTCGACCAAGCCGAGAACCGGCTGCATACTATTAAAGCGGTACTGGTAGCAACACTGGCACCGGATATTTCCTGGGAATCCTGGGAGAGAACCAGATAACCTAGTCTACCTGAGCGGTCAGATCAACCGGCGTAATGGGCCTCAAATGTGCCTCGATATTCTGACGTTGCGGTTCCAGGAAAGGAGGAAGTGCGAGCCGTTCTCCGAGGACAGCGGCATCTTCGTCAACAGTGAAACCTGGCCCATCGGTAGCAAGCTCGAACAACACACCGCCCGGCTCACGGAAGTAGATCGAGCGGAAGTAGAAGCGGTCGATCACTGGGGTCACAGATGGGTTGACTGAGGCGATGCGCTCTCTCCATTGTCGGTGTTCCTCATCATTGGGAGTACGGAAGGCCACATGGTGAACGCCGCCTTTGCCAACGAAGCGATGGAAGGGCCATTCAGGACGGATCTCCACATGAACCTCAGTACCGGGTCCGCCATGGCCTACCTCAAAAATGGTCACAGGGGTGTTCTGTGGCGTCGAATAGCTGCTACCGCGCCTGAAGCCAAGCACGTCTGAGAGAAAGCGAGCCGAAGGTTCGAGACTACGCTGCGTGAGGCGAACCGCGTAAAAGCCGTGAATAGCCATCTCTGCGGGTACCGGACTTCTGCGCCAGGGTGAACTCTGCAGTTTTCCGGTGTCATCTACCAGTTCGAGACGTTGTCCCTCGGGGTCTTGGAAGGGGAGGATGAGCAGTCCATCTGAGCCACGTGTTTGGATACCCTCATGGGAAACCTTGAAATCATCGAAACGTTGTACCCACCAGTTGAGCGCATCTTGCCCGGTCACACCCAGCGAGATCGTCGAGATGGTGCCGACGCCTGGGCGATGAGGGCCAACATCGGGCCATTCAAAGAAGGTCAGGTCTGTACCCGGACGACCAAGTTCATCTCCATAGAAAAGGTGATAAGCCGAGACATCATCCTGGTTGACGGTTTTCTTGGTCAGGCGCATGCCAAGCACCTGTGTATAAAACGCGACGTTATGGGAAGCACTCCCGGTAACGGCGGTTACGTGGTGGATACCATGTAATTGCATGATTATTCTCCTCTGTCACTGTAGCGGATATCCGTGCCGTTTCTTGTTGCGTCAAATAGTGGAAACACTTCTCCAGGATGAACGGTACGAACAGTATTCCAGGAGATGCTTTTTTCTCTATCCATTGCCTTTATCTATTATATGTTCTCGTATGCTTGTATACACTTTATCATACCAAGCGTTATTATATCAACATAGCACGCTTCACACGTTGACCTTTTCACCCATATTAATTGCTGAGAGGAATTTACTGATGAACATAGGAGTGACTTTTCCACAGAACGAGATCGGCACAGACCCGCTGGCTATTCGAGACTATGCTCAGGCAGCCGAGTCATTGGGGTACAGCCACCTGATTGTGTATGACCATGTTCTGGGTGCTGATCCCACGAGGCGACCGAACTGGCAGGGCTACACTTACAAAGATATGTTTCACGAACCGTTTGTTCTCTTTGGTTATCTGGCGGCGCTGACACGGCTTGAACTGGTGACAGCGGTGCTTATTCTGCCTCAGAGGCAGACGGCACTTGTGGCCAAGCAGGCTGCGGAGGTGGATGTACTCACCGGTGGAAAGCTGCGCTTGGGTGTAGGAGTGGGCTGGAACCCGGTGGAATACGAGGCACTCGGTATGGACTTTCATACACGGGGACGTGTCATTGAGGAGCAGATTGAGGTGATGCGCCTTCTCTGGAGCCAGGAGGTTGTGAACTACACAGGAAAGTACCACACCATTAGGGAAGCGGGACTGAATCCTTTACCTGTAGGCCGCTCTATTCCCATCTGGACTGGAGGTCGATCTGATGTTGTGCTACGACGTACTGCCCGCATCGCCAATGGCTGGTTTCCTCTGGGGCAACCGAACGATCAGATGCGTCAAGCTGTTGAGCAATTGCGCCGCTACATAGAGGAGGAAGGACGCGATCTTGCTTCGGTGGGTATAGAAGCCACCGTGAATGCGCGTGACGGTAACCTGGATAAGTGGGTTCGCCAAACAGAGGAATGGCGTACACTTGGAGCCACATATGCCTCCATCAACACGATGGGTGCTGGCTTCACATCACTGGGCGAGCATATCGAGGCCATTCGTCGCTACAAAGAGGCGGTTGCTGACTGATCTCTCAGGTGGGCGTAGGATTTTTGCAGGGAGTGCGAGGTGGTGAGCATGATGACGGCCCGGCCGCATGATGACGGCCCGGCCGCATGATGACGGCCCGGCCGCATGATGACGGCCCGGCCGCATGATGACCGCAAGGGTCATCACTACTATATACGGATGCGTCGGCCTGGAAAGGTGGAGTAGCGTAGTGAGGAGTTTGCTCCCCCTTTCGGGCAACGCTGTTCTGAACGGCATCGCCGTCACGGTTCAAGAGGCGCAGGTTGCCGCTTCAGAATAACTGTACCAAGCGGCGGTAGCGTTAAAAGGATCGAGTGCGGACAGGACTGCCACTGCATAGGCCCACTGGGCATAGGTTGTGTATTTTCTACCCCACTGCCGCCATAGCGTGTGGCATCACTGTTGATGACTTCATGATAGATACCGGCGGAGGACACACCCAGGCGATAGCCATACCGTGGTACAGGAGTGAAGTTACACACAAAGACAAGGGTTTCTTCCTCTTTGTCGCTCTTACGCATGAAAGAGACGACGCTATTGTCCGTATCATGAATGTCGATCCAGGAGAACCCGGCCCAGTCATAATCCAATTTGCTCAGTGCGGGTTCCTCCTGGTAGAGCTGGTTTAGATCACGTATAAAGTCCTGCAACTGGGCATGGAAGGCAGGCTGTTGTGGTTCGAGCAAATGCCAGTCCAGGCTTTGGGCAAAATTCCACTCATTCCACTGCCCAAATTCGTCTCCCATAAAAAGGAGCTTTTTGCCCGGATGACCCCACATATATGCATAGAAGGCACGCAGGTTGGCGAACTTTTGCCATATGTCTCCAGGCATCTTCGAGATCAGTGATCCCTTGCCATAGACTATTTCATCGTGCGAGAGTGGCAATACAAAGTTTTCATTGTAGGCGTACATCATGGAAAAGGTGATATTGGACTGGTAATAGCGTCGGTAGATCGAATCAAGGCTCATGTAGCTCAACATATCATGCATCCAGCCCATATTCCACTTGAAAGTGAAGCCCAGGCCACCCATGTAGGTTGGACGTGTCACCATGGGCCAAGCTGTTGATTCCTCGGCAATGGTGATCGTGCCTGGCTGTTCGGCATAGACCGCTTCATTCAGTTGGCGTAGAAAATCAACTGCCTCGAGATGCTCTCGTCCACCATAACGATTAGGTTCCCATTCACCATGCTTGCGTGAATAGTCGAGGTAGAGCATAGAGGCGACCGCATCGACGCGCAAGCCATCGATATGGTACTCACGCAGCCAGAACAGACCACTGGCAAGCAAAAAAGCGCGTACCTCAGGGCGTCCATAATCAAAGACGTAGGTCCCCCACTCTTTATGTTCCCCCTTGCGCGCGTCTGCATATTCGTAGAGGTGAGTACCATCAAAGTAGCTCAAGGCAAAGCCGTCTTTGGGAAAGTGCGAGGGTACCCAGTCGAGCAGAACGCCGATGCCCTGCTGATGCATGTAGTCCACAAAGTACTGGAAATCCTCTGGGGAGCCAAAGCGACTGGTGGGGGCATAGTACCCTGTGACCTGGTATCCCCACGAGGCATCGTAGGGATACTCAGTTATTGGCATCAGTTCAACATGGGTAAAGCCGAGCTCTTTGACGTAGGAGGCCAGGGCATGTGCCATCTCTCGATAGGTGAACCTTACTGGCCGTATGTGGGCGCAGTTGTACAGCAAAGCCATAAGGATCGCCCTTCTCAACTGTGTAGTCGTTGAACTGCGAGGTAATGGCATATTTGTAGAGGGAGCCTTCGGTCAGTCCTGGTACGAAGCATTCCCAGACTCCCAGATCGTTGTGCCGCCGGTGCATAGGGGTGGCCCCATGCTGCCACCCGTTGAAGTCGCCGATCACAGAGACGGAGCGTGCATTAGGAGCCCAGAGCACAAAAGTGACGCCTGTCATACCGTTGATAGTACGAAGATGGGCCCCCATCTTGTCATAGATACGATAGTCCTTCCCCTGTCCAAACAAGTACAGGTCAAAATCGCTCAAGATGGAAGGAATATCCTGTTCTTGAGAGGAATCTTGATCCGACAAGCTATCATGTTGTGTCGTCATGCTCAATCTCCTTATTTGTCAGAACGGCAGTATGAGACTCCATCTCCTAAGCAGCCGACTCCCTACGATACAGTGGTTTTTCGCCGGGCTATATCGCGCTCCCAGCCATGGGCGAAGGTGCGGTCCTCCACTGTTTCACCGCTAGCCAAAGTGTCCGACGGGAAGTCCTCCGGACGCAGGTCGCCCCCGATCTTGCAGTTACGGCCAACTTTGAGATTATCTGGCAGATGCGCACGTTTGCCAAGGATCGTAATGCCCGTGTCCAGCCGGGTTGGTTCTAGCTTGTTGGGGGTCATGTCGTCGCCGTAGCCAATCTGGCAGTTCTTACCGACGATAACCTCTTTATCCAGAATCGCACGGTCAATCACACTCCCGGCCCCGATGACGCTGTCGAAAAGTATGATAGAGTCGCGTACTACGGCACCTTCCTCGACGACCACACCGGGCGAAAGGACACTGTGCTCAACTCGTCCCTTGATGACGCAGCCATGGGAGATCAGGCTGCTCACGATCTGTGCCCCACTCCGAACATGGGCAGGTGGCCGTTCTTCGCTGCGTGTGTGAATGATCCACGATCGGTCATACAGGTCAAAAGCAGGCTGGTCTCCTAGCAAATCCATATGCGTCTCCCAGTAGGCCTGTATAGTACCTACATCCTGCCAGTAGCCTGTAAAGGGGTAGGCAAAGACCTTTTCACCATGGGCGACCATAGTCGGAATCACATTTTTGCCGAAGTCATGCTGGCTAGGAGGACCACCCGCCTCTGCTGCCTGTGCGTCTTCAATGAGTACACGGATGAGCGTCTCGCGATTGAAGACGTAGATACCCATCGATCCCAGCGTGCCACGTGCCTCTTTGGGCTTCTCCTCGAACGAGGCGACTCGTCCCGCAACATCAGTTTCCAGAATGCCAAAGCGGGATGCATCCTCGATAGGGATAACTACGGCCCCAAGCGTGGCGTCGGCACCGCGCTGTTGATGAAATGTGATCATCGGCCCATAGTCCATGCGATAAATATGGTCACCAGCCAGGACGAGGACATAGTCGCAGGGTGTTTCCATGATGAAGCTTAGATTCTGATAAACCGCGTCGGCGGTACCCTGGTACCAATCCGCTTCTCGTCGCCCGATGTATGGCTGGAGCAGGTGGATGCCGCCCTTCTGGCGATCCAGGTCCCAGGGCTTGCCAATACCAATGTGATCGTTTAGCGAATGAGGGCGGTACTGGGTGAGGACAGCGACATCAGTGATGCCGGAGTTGACACAGTTGCTCAAGGCAAAATCAATGATACGGTATTTCCCGGCGAACGGGACGGCGGGTTTGGCACGCTTTTGTGAGAGGAGGCTCAACCGCTCGCCCTGACCCCCAGCTAGAATGATTGCTAGCACTTTACTCATAGCACAACTTGTCCTTTCTGCATGGCGTCCATACTCTTCGTATCGCTGAAGGCATGGTTTATTCTAAACTATGAGCGTAGCTCTCGCTTCTGGGCGAAGAGCATTTCTCTGAGCAGGTTGCCCAAAGCAACCTTTCTTCGAACATGATATGATAACAAATACCGAATTCTATTTACGGGTCTTCCACCTGTGATGCATACTAGCTGCCTCCTGCGAAGTGAGGGAGTATATTTGAGAAACTCATCCTGCAACGCGGTGGAAGCTCCACCAACTTCTGAACAAATATGAGGGTAGTATGACAAACGACACACGCTTTAAGATTCTGATGGTTGCGACAGAAGCCGTTCCCTTTGCCAAGGAGGGCGGGGTGGCTGACGTCATTGGGAGCCTGCCCAAAGAGCTGGCTGCCCAGGGTCACGAGGTATGCATCTTTCTGCCCCGCTATGGATCTATTGATCCCGCCCGCTGGTCATTTCAACACACCGGCGTGGTGCGTACAGTTTACCTGGCCTGGTGGAACCGCACAGTGTCTGTATGGAAAACGTCACTTCCCGATGCACCCGTTACCGTTTACCTGCTTGACAATGAGGAGTTCTTTGGCCGATATCAACAGATCTATCTGGGTCTGGACCGCCATGAGGAACAACTGCGCTTCCTCTTGTTTTGTCGAGGTCTGCTCGAAGCTCTACCGCAGCTAGACTTTATTCCTGATATCATTCATCTCCATGATTGGCAAGCGGCTCCCTGCGCCGCCTATCTACGTACCACCCATTACTATCTCCTGCGCAGAGGAGCGACTCGTGTTGTCTATACCATCCATAACCTGCAATACCAGGGGCGCTGGGATCCCTCCATCCTGGAGGAAGCAGGACTGGACCGTAACTACTTCTTCAACCCGGGCGGTCTGGAGTTTTGGGGCGATGTGAACTGGATGAAAGCAGGTATCGTCTACTCCGATGTGGTGACGACCGTCTCGCATCGCTATGCCGAGGAGATTCAGACACCGGCCTATGGCTGGGGCCTCGAAGGAGTGCTCTTCCAGCGCCATGAGCGTGTTTTTGGCATTCCCAATGGCCTCGATTGGGATGTCTGGAATCCCGCAACCGACGGTGATCTGGCAGTTCGCTACACCGCCGCAGATGCGCCGACCGCCAAAGCCCGCAACCGCACAGCACTGCGACAGGAGTTTGGGCTGCCAGACGATCCCGAGCTGCCACTAGTAGGTATCGTCAGTCGACTCGTGGATCAGAAAGGCTTCGATCTCATCGCGTCCATCGCTGATGAATTGCGCAACCTACCACTGCAACTTGTCGTACTGGGTACGGGACATCCACGCTATGAGCATTTGTTCCGCGACCTTGCCACGAGCACGCGCAATGTTCGTGCATCCATCGGCTTTGACTCGGCCCTCTCTCATCGCATCTACGCGGGCGCGGATTTCTTTCTGATGCCCAGTGCCTTTGAGCCGGGTGGTCTGGGACAGATGATTGCGCTGCGCTATGGTACGCTGCCCATCGTCCATGCGACCGGAGGGTTGGCCGATACGGTGACCGATCTGGATGCTGATCCCGCTACCGGCAATGGGGTCAGCTTTATACCGTACACAGCTTCCGATCTGCTCGACGCACTGCAGCGTGCATTGCGACTCTATGCGCAACATGATCGTTGGCCTGATCTCGTCGCACGTGCGATGGCTTACGATTCACGCTGGTCGGCCAGTGCTCGCGCCTATAGCCAGTTGTACCAACGGGTGTTCCGTTTCCCTCCCATGTAAACAGGAGCGATTATTCGGTTTTTAAAGTGCATTGTAGGTGATAGGCAACGAGGAGTAAGCAGCACTCCTCGTTGTCCACTGCCCGCTGTACGCAGAGCATTATGCAGCAGCGGCTACGGCAGCCTCTTCCTCTTCCGCAGCAACGTTGCGACGCCTGAGGATGAACAGCATGCCCGTCGTCACAACAGTTCCAATGACAATGGAGAGCAGGTACAGGGGTAAGTTGCTGACCACGCCTGGAATGAACATGACCCAGATGCCACCGTGGGGAACGCGCAACTGAGCTCCGAGGAGCATGGACAATGCGCCGGTGATCGCTGAACCGACCATGCAAGAAGGGATCACGCGGAATGGATCTTCTGCGGCAAAGGGAATGACCCCTTCGGTGATAAAGGATGCTCCAAGGACCCAGGCTGCCTTACCGGCTTCGCGCTCATCATGCGTAAAGCGATCTTTAAACAGAGCGGTTGCCAGGGCGATGCCAAGCGGAGGCGTCATGCCGGCTGCCATCACTGCTGCCATCGGCGCGTAGAGCGGATGTTGACTAAGCAACAGTCCAGTCGCGAATGCATATGCGGCCTTATTGACCGGCCCGCCCATATCGAAGGCCATCATCAATCCCAAGATCAGGCCCAGGATCGCCGCGTTGGCTCCTTGGAGCCCCTTCAAGCCGTTGATCAAGGCCTGGTTGAGTAAGGCAATAGGTGTTCCAACCACATAGACCATCAGCAAGCCCACGATCAGCGAGCCGAATAACGGCAGAATGAGCACCGGCATAAGACCAGCCAGGTTGCGTGGGAGTCTGATTGCTCGGGTGAGCCCAAGGACGACGTAGCCTGCCAGGAAGCCTGAAGCAAGGCCCCCCAGGAAACCCGTGTTGGCGAAACCCGCCAGGATGCCACCGATCATACCGGGAGCTAGTCCTGGACGATCAGCTATCGAATACGCGATGTAGGCTGAGAGGACAGGCACGAAAAGCAGGAAGGCCGACTTCGCTCCGACAACGAACAGGGCTGCCCCCAGAGAAGTGAGGGGAGCGGTGAAGAGCGTTCCCGCTATGATAGCCATAAAATTAGGTTTCGAGAAATCGTAGAAGGCGATCTGGTAGCCACCAATCGCAAAGGCCAGAGCGATCATGATGCCACCAGCGACAACGAAGGGGATCATAAAGGAGACGCCCGTCAAGAGATGTTTGTAAGGACCACGACGAGTCTTGGCTGGTGTCGCTCTGGCCCCCTGGTCCGCTTGAACGGCTTGGACAGGACCGGCTGCTGCCTGGGCGATCGCATTCTTGACCAGGCCTTGTCCATCGTTGATGGCGGCATTGGTCGAGGTTTCATAGATAGGTTTGCCCCTAAAGCGGCTCATATCCACTTTGGTATCGGCAGCGATGATGACCAGGTCAGCTGCCCGTATGTCGGCGTCCGTCAGCGTATTTTGTGATCCTACAGAACCCTGGGTCTCCACTTTGATCTGATGGCCTAGTGATTCGGCTCCCTTCTGCAACCCTTCCGCTGCCATAAAGGTGTGAGCGATGCCTGTTGGACACGCGGTGATGCCTACGATCCGCTTGGCGGAACTCGTTTGGGCAGCAGAGCTCGTTTGGGCAGCGGGAGCAGCGGAACTGGTCGGTACCTGAGCCAGGGCGTTCTGAACCACCTTCTGACCATCTTTGATGGCGGCACTGGTCGAGGTTTCATAGACCGGTTTGCCTGTAAAGCGGCTCATATCCACTTTGGCATCGGCAGCAATGAGAACCACGTCAGCATCCGCAATCTCGGCAGGTGTCAAGGTGTTTTGGGCGCCCACAGAACCCTGCGTCTCGACCTTGATTGTGTGTCCCTGTGCTTGCGCCCCACGCTGCAGACTTTCTGCTGCCATAAAGGTATGGGCGATGCCTGTTGGACACGAAGTGACTGCGACAATTTTTGCCATGTTAGTCCGTCCCTCCTTTGGGATAAAGATTAAGATAACTCAAATACATCAATCAGTCAGCATATTCCGACTTTATAAGCCTTCATTGCCGATTGATGTGGCAAGAAGTCAAGGTAAAGTATGTGCAATCTGGAGGACGTCACGCTGGTGAGTCCTCCGTTCCATGCAACGAACAATGCTTTAGGCACTACGAGGAACATGAGTAGCGGTGTGAATGGTTACTTGCTGGACATATGCCTGCAGCGTCTCGGAAGCAGGAAGATTATGACCAACATTGGTAATCGCACCGAGCGAACATGCTGTGGCGAAGCGAGCACATTCAGGCAGGCTCCATCCCTGGACATGGCCTGCCACCAGCCCTGACACCATGGCGTCACCCGCTCCAACCGTACTTTTCACCTTCACTGAAGGAGGGAGTGCCATCAGCGTGCTTGTGGCATCGACAAACATTGCGCCCCTCTCCCCCATCGAAATTACTACCAGTTGGATGCCTTTCTCCAACAGTTGGCGTGCGGCTTGCTCAACGGCGGCATCATCGGTGAGCGATTGGCCGGTCAGTTGTTGCAGTTCGTCAACATTGGGTTTGACGATAGTGGGAACCGCCTGCACTGCTTCGCGGAGGGCGTCACGGCTGGTATCGAGTGCCACGTGCTTGCCATGACCTTTAAGTTGGGTGATGAGAGTGGCATAGGTTGTGGTGGGTATGCCTGGTGGCAGTGTTCCTGACAACACAAACCAGTCGCAGGATGTGCTGAGTTGCTCAATCTTCTCGTGCAAAGCATCCAGAGCTTCCTTGGAAGGAGGCAGGCCTGGCATATTGATGTCGGTTGTCTGCTGATTGGCTTCATCAACTATTTTGACCCCTGTGCGGGTGAGCCCAGGAATACGCACAAACTGATCGTCAATGTGCTTCTTAGCAAAGAACTGCTCGAAGATATCGGCATTGTCCTGACCAAGAAAGCCTGTCACACTGGTGGAGAAGCCCATATCTGTCAGAAATGAGGCGACATTAACGCCTTTGCCGCCAGCGTCGAATTGCATTGTTTGCGCATAATTGACGGTGTTAGGGCGAAAATGATCCACTCGCACTGTCTGGTCTATGGCCGGGTTGAGTGTTACGGTTGCGATTCTCATAGACTGCGCACCTCCGCCGCCGTGCGACACTGTAAGGCCTGTTGGGCGGTCTTCTGCATGTCTGCGAGCGAGAGACTACGGATGTGGGCCTTGATTGATGGAATGCTGGGTACGCTGGCACTCAATTCAGCGACTCCCAGCCCGG